>Ga0209800_10000037_pt1:140000-364291 | contig 364291 bp, 328 predicted proteins | sample Higcelweek8metaG_FD_187174 | JGI IMG/M metagenome (GOLD analysis project Ga0209800, IMG submission 187174) | Freshwater pond sediment microbial communities from the University of Edinburgh, under environmental carbon perturbations - High... | ecosystem: Environmental > Aquatic >...
TGCCTCCGTATATCTCCCTTTTTTCAAGAATCTTTGTCTGGAATCCCCTGTCGGTCAGTCGCTTGGCAGCCGTCAGGCCGGCAAGACCGCCGCCGAGAATCAATACCGTTTTTTTTTCTGTACTCATTTTCATGAATTGAACTTCACATATAATTTCACCGGCCGGAATGCAGAAAACCGCTAAACCGCAGAGCGTCCCTCCATAGCCCGGGAAAGCGTTGCTTCGTCAATAAACTCGAGCTCGGCACCAACAGGAATCCCCCGGGCAATCTTTGTAACGGAGATACCGAAAGGTTTAAGCAGTCTGGTAATGTATAGCGAAGTTGTCTCCCCCTCGACAGTTGGATTGAGAGCAAGCACAACCTCTTTAACCGGAACCGTTTCATGCCGCCCTCCGAGACGGGCAAGCAACTCGTTAATCCTTATATCGTCAGGGCCTATGCCGTCAAGCGGTGAAACAAGGCCATGAAGCACATGATACTGTCCTTTATAATGACCGGTTTTTTCAAAAGCCAGGACATCTGCTGGCGACTCGACGACACAGATAACAGACCGGTCCCGGCCGGTGCTGCTGCATATATAACAGGGATCTGCATCTCGGTCGGTAACGTTCTGGCAGACGGAACAGCGGATAACCTTTTCTTTTATATCGATCAGCGCACCGGCAAGCCTTTCGGCTCCGGACTTCGGTTCATGCAATATATGCATGGCAAGACGCTGAGCGGTTTTACGACCTATACCCGGCAGTTTGGCAAACTCTTCGATCAGGGTTTCAATGGCCGCCGAAGTATAACGCATCGAGTACTATTTACCGAGGTTCATATTTTTCAGAATATCTGCGGGATTGATCATACCGCCGGCAGCTTTGGATATTTCCTCCTGGGCAAGCGCTGCCGAAGCGTCAAGCGCATTGTTCACCGCAGCAATCACAAGGTCCTGAACCATTTCCGCATCGTCCATGATTTCCGGATCAATCCTGAGCGAGAGCAGTTTCTGTTTTCCGCTCACGCTCACCTTTACCATGCCGCCGCCGGACTCGCCATGCGCGACAAGTTTTTCAAGCTGATTCTGCACATCCTGCATTTTCTCGCCGGCTTTCTGAATCTGCTTCATCATATCGCCTAAATTCGGCATGCTCATCGTTCGGGTCTCCTTACAGAGTTACTATTTTACAACACTTAACAATACCATACCTACTTTCTGCGCAGAGCCAGATAGATTTTTTCAAGAATATCCGCTGTCGTCAGCTTATATTTTTCGAGCAAATCATCGGGTTTACCCGACTCGCCGAACTGATCCTCGACCCCGACCATTTCAATGGGAACGGGAATGTTACGCGCACAAACACCGGCAACGGCATCGCCAAGGCCATTATAAATCTGATGCTCCTCCGCCGTTACAATGGCACCGGTATCGTTTGCCGCCCTGACAATGGCCAGGGTATCGACAGGCTTGATGGTATGCATATTGATCACCCTGACTCCAACCCCTTCCTTCTCAAGAATACGGGCCGCCTCGAGAGCCTTCCATACCATGATGCCACAAGCTATGACGGTAACGTCATTGCCGGGATGCAGTTCTATCGATTTTCCGATCTCGAAGCCGTCCTCATCAAGCGTAAAATCCGGAATATTGGGTCTTCCGAAACGGAAGTACAACGGTCCGGTATGCTTTGCAATAGCCCGGGTAGCACGCCTGGTTTCGCTGTAATCGCATGGAACAACAACGGTCATTCTCGGCAGACCGCGCATGAGACCTATATCTTCGAGAATCTGGTGAGTAGCCCCGTCCTCTCCGAGGGTCAGTCCCGCATGTGAGGCGCACACCTTGACATTGAGATTCGAGTAACAGAGCGACTGACGAATCTGATCGTACACCCTGCCGGTAGCAAACACGGCAAAACTTGCCGCAAAAGGTATTTTGCCGGTTGTTGCAAGACCTGCCGCCATGGAAATCATATTGGCTTCGGCAATTCCGGTCTGGAAAAAACGGTCCGGGAAAGCATCGCGGAACTGATTCATGTTCAACGAACCGGTCAGATCGGCACACAGGCCTACAACGGCGCTGTTTTCACGTCCGATTTCCAGCAGAGCCTCACCAAATCCTGTACGGGTAGCCTTGTTCCCCCGTGAAACATATGCTGCGGCTGCGGTGTCGATGATATTTTCTCCCATTAATTCCAGAATAACTTAAATTAAAAAAAGTAGTTCCGCCCGGCCATCAGCGAACAGGAAAAACCCGGACATAATGACAAAAGTTGAATATAAGCATACAGAAATAGCGGTAAAAAAACAATTAGGGCAAAACTTTCTCACCGACCGTAATATCACAAGAAAAATCGTTCGCCTGTCCGGAGCAGAGCCGGAAGAGCACATCCTTGAAATTGGGCCTGGATTCGGTGCGTTGACAAAAGAAATTATCGAGATCTGTCCTTCGTTCACGGTTGTGGAAAAAGATCCGAAACTCGCGGCGTTCATCCGTACGGAGTACCCGCAACTCAACGTCATCGAAGCCGATTTCCTTAAAATCGATCTTGAAGCTGTCGCCGGCGGCAGAAAACTCAGGATTCTCGGCAACATCCCGTACTCCATAACAAGCCCGATCCTTTTCAGGCTGCTTGAGAACAGGCACTGCTTTATGCATGCAACCCTTATGATGCAACATGAAGTAGCCATGCGCATTGTAGCCGTACCATCAACCAAGGAGTATGGCATACTCGCCGTGCAGCTTCAGGCCTTTTTCGAAGTATCCTACGGATTCAAGGTAGGACGCAAAGTCTTTAAACCCCAGCCTGGAGTGGACAGCGCGGTCATCACCATAACGCCGAAAGAACAGGTTCCGCTCAGCGATCCCGAAGGGTTCAGCCATTTTGTCCGCTGCGCTTTTCACCAGCGACGCAAAACCCTGCTGAACAACCTTAAAGAGAGTTACAACCTTGATGCGGTTCCTGCTGAAGTGCTGAAGCTACGAGCAGAAGCGCTTACGATAGAAGAGTTTTTCATACTGTTCAAAGAGATGAAGCCAAAGATTTTATCATGAATATATCCGATTCCCGAGCTATACATTTACAATTGTTGATTGTCAGTAACTTTATTTTTTCTTAAAATGAAATTTTACAGGTTTTACCTGTACTATGTATAACACGGTTCTGCTTATGGGCACCACTATCCTTTTGTTCCGCGATGCGACAACATCGTTTTCCGGTACCCTAAATCCTCAAGTCCCGACAAGCCGGGACTCTCGTATATCCTTGCTGCTCGAGTCTTACTGTTTTTCTCAACAACCTTAGAATTCCAAAGGGGGTTATCTGTTATGCCGCAGTCTTTCAACACAGTCTTTCAACAGTCGATCGAGCAGCCGGATGAGTTCTGGGGTACCGCTGCATCGGAACTTCACTGGTACAAGAAATGGGATTCCGTGCTGGATTCCTCAAACCCGCCGTTTTACCGCTGGTTTTCAGGAGGCATGACCAACACCTGCTACAACGCCCTTGATCGTCATGTGGACGAAGGTCGGGGAAACCAGCTGGCCGTGATCTATGACAGCCCGGTTACCGGTACAAAAGAACGATATACCTACAGGGAGTTCCGGGATATCGTCGCTCTTTTTGCCGGTGCCCTGCAATCAAGAGGCGTAAGAAAAGGAGACCGCGTAATCATCTACATGCCCATGATTCCCGAAGCCGTGGTTGCCATGCTTGCCTGCGCAAGAATCGGAGCCATACACTCGGTTGTCTTCGGCGGCTTTGCTTCCCATGAGCTTGCCATAAGGATCGACGACTGTAAACCGAAAGTTATCATCTCGGCATCGTGCGGCATCGAGCACGGCAGGGTTGTCGATTACAAGCGTCTGCTCGACTTCGCTATCGAACTTGCCCACTTCAAACCTGAAATCTGCATCATCAAGCAGCGCGAACAACTGAAAGCCGAATTGAACGAAGATCGGGATCTCACATGGAAACAGTCTCTGCTCGGCGCCGAACCGGCACAATGCGTTCCGGTAGAATCGTCCGATCCACTCTATATTCTCTACACATCCGGTACTACAGGCCAGCCGAAGGGTATCGTGCGCGACAACGGCGGCCACATGGTTGCCATGAAATGGTCGATGGAAAACGTCTATAACGTCAAACCCGGTGAAGTTTACTGGGCCGCCAGCGACGTGGGATGGGTCGTAGGCCACTCATACATCGTCTATGCCCCGCTGCTTCATGGGTGCACCACACTTATCTTCGAAGGTAAACCGGTCGGCACTCCCGATCCGGGAACATTCTGGCGAATCGTGAACGAATACAGCGTCGCGGTGCTCTTTACCGCCCCAACCGCCTTCAGGGCCATCAAAAAAGAGGATCCGAAAGGCATGTTTATGAAAAAATACGACCTTTCCAGCCTGCGTACGCTCTTTCTTGCCGGTGAACGCGCCGATCCCGATACCGTCAAATGGGCTGAGGAAAAGCTGCAGGTACCGGTAATCGACCACTGGTGGCAAACCGAAACCGGCTGGGCAATCGCCGCAAACTGCCAGGGCATCGAACCCGGCCCTGTAAAATACGGATCGGCTTCAAGAGCGGTTCCCGGTTACAATGTGCAGGTAATCAATCAGGATATGGAACAGCTTCCAGCAGGACAAATGGGAGACATTGTCATCAAACTGCCTCTTCCGCCCGGCACCATGCTGAGCCTCTGGAAAGCCGACATCCGGTTTATCGAAAGTTATATGACAAGCTTTCCCGGATATTATCAGACCAGCGACGCCGGTTTTATCGACGAAGACGGCTATATTCACATCATGTCACGCACTGACGACATCATCAATGTTGCCGGCCATCGCCTCTCAACCGGCTCTATCGAAGCGGCTCTCTGCGAGCACCCGGACGTTGCCGAAAGCGCCGTTATCGGTGTCCACGACGACCTCAAGGGTCAGGTCCCGCTTGGGTTCCTGGTACTGAAAGCCAATGTCGATACTCCGGAAACCCAGATCGTCAAACATGTGATCGAGTACGTTCGGGAAAACATCGGACCTGTAGCATCATTCAAGAATGCGGTTATCGTCAATCGGCTGCCGAAAACCCGTTCAGGCAAGATTCTTCGCGGCACCATGCGAAAAATCGCCAACAGCGAGGAGTATGCCATGCCGGCGACAATCGACGATCCGGCAATTCTCGACGAAATAAGGGAGGCGCTGCAAACCATCGGTTATGCAGTAAAAAGCCGTCCCGTAACAAAGGAAGCATGATCAGGAAAATCGACCATATCGCCATAGCTGTCCAGAACCTTGAAAGCGCACTCGAAACGTTCATGAACGTACTTGGGTGCGCCCCCGGGGATATCACCATTGAAGAGGTGCCATCGGAAAAGGTAAGGGTTGCGTTCATTCCGGTGGGTGACACAAAAATCGAACTGCTCCAGCCGCTCTCCGACGACAGCCCCATTTCGAAATTTCTGCAGAAAAACGGGGACGGCATGCACCATATCGCGCTGCAGACAGACAATATCGAAGAGGAAACGGCACGGCTCGCTTCGGTAAACCTCAGTACGCTTGGTGCCCCGAAAGAGGGGGCCGGAGGAAAACGCATTGTGTTTCTTCATCCGAAAGAGACCAACAGAGTCCTGCTGGAATTCACACAGAAACATTCTTGACCAATCCTGGATAACGTTTACTGCCAACTGTGAAACATTTTTATCTGCCTTTCGAGAAGAGAGCCGGTTTCAGCTGCTCACATGAAGCTGTGGAAGCATTGAGCGAATACGAAAAATATCAGCTCTCCTTTCATCCTGAACGTCCTAAATATCTCGATTATCTCACCATTTTCGAAAGACCCGAAGAGTGTCTTTCGAACGATGAACATGGCAGCTGTGTCATCCAGACTCACAGAGCATCGCTTGGAACCGGAGAAAACCTGATTCCCGTCATGCTCATCGGTCAGCAGTCCGGTCCGACGTCCGACTTTTCCCTTATGAAAAAACTCATGAAGGAGCCGGGAAACATCAGTCGCTGGAACCACGGCATGCCTACTCCGGCAGCTTTTCAGAAAGCTATCGATGCCATTCAGCTTGCTGAAAAGGAAAACCGCATTGTCATAACCGTTATCGACACGGCCGGAGCGGACCCCACAGAAGAATCGGAAGCCGGCGGTATTGCATGGAAAATCGGGCGATGCATGAAAGCTCTTGCCGAAGCGCAGGTGCCTACCCTTTCGGTAATCATCAACCGCGGATGCAGCGGCGGTGCGATTGCCCTGACCGGATGCGATGTCGTGCTCGCCATGGAATACGCGACCTATCTGGTCATCTCTCCGGAGGCATGCTCATCGATTCTGTTCCATACAAGGGAAAAAGCCAATCTTGCCGCAGAAATATCACAGATAACAGCAAAAGAAGGAGTGAAAAACGGCATCATCGACGATCTTATTCTCGAAACGCAAGGGCCTGCCCACCGCTTCAGGGAAGCCGCCATGAACTCTTTCAGAACCTCCCTAACGACATGGATCGGGAAGCTGCACGCATCCGGTTTCGACAGGGTTTTCGAAACAAGAGTGCAACGCTGGGAAAAAATCGGACAATGGAGCACCATCAGCGAAAACGAAATCCTTGCCTTTGAAAAGCCGGTTTCCTTCTTTATCCCGAAACCGGAAAAAGGGCTTTTCATTGCCCGCCATAAAAAATGTACGGACAACGAAGGAAAAAATATTGTTGACCCGATACTCTATTCGAAGCTGCTGTCGGACAATTTTGTCTGCTCCTCCTGCGGGTACCGGTACGTACGTCTTACAGCTCACGACTATATCGATCTGGTGCTCGACCGGGACTCTTTCTCCGAACATCCCGAGACCCGATATATCGTCGACCGGGATATTCTCGGTTTTCCGGACTATCCGCATAAAATAGAAGCGGCCCGCCATAAAACCGGTGCAGCCTCGTCATTCATTACCGGAAACGGGACCATCGAAGGAGAGCCGGTTGTATTCTGTGCCACAAATTTCAATTTTCTCGGAGGCTCCTTCTGCATGTCAACCGGTGAAAAAATCTGGCGGGCGGCAAAATTAGCAATAGAGGGCAAAAAGCCGCTCATTATCCAGGCAACAGGAGGAGGCGCAAGAATGCATGAGGGGTGTTCATCTATGGTCAGTATACCAAAGCTTCATGTCGCGGTTTCCAGTGTTGAAAAAGCCGGCCTCCCGGTTATCACCATCGTTACCGACCCGACTCTCGGAGGTGTAGCTATCGGCGTTGCATCGAGAGGGTTCAGAATTTTCGAACATAATGCAGCAAACATAGGCTTTTCAGGAAAACGGGTGATCGAACAGTATACCGGTCACAAAACATCCAAAGAATTTCAGACAACCTCATGGCTGCAGCAGAAAGGATTTGTGGATAAAACCGCCCTTCCGACAGCACTCAGGCATGAAATAGCCACGATCCTCAGAATGCATGCCGCACCGCAGTTCAATGCAATTCCATGAGAACATGCCATCTTATCACGAAATGACACCATCCACCAACAAACAGCTCTTTCAGGAGTTTCCATCCGTCGATTGGAACACCTGGAAAGCAAAAGCCATATCCGATCTGCGCGATACACCCTATGAACGGATCATGTGGAATACTCCGGACGGATTTACCCTCGAACCCTGGTATGCATCAGGCAATGCGGTAACTCTGCCGGGTCAACAGGAACCGGAACAACGCAACATCTGGAGAAACTGCCGCAGAATAAAGGTTTCGGACACCGGAAAGGCAAATCGTGAAGCTCTGGACTGCCTTCTTTCACAGGAGGTGACCGCACTGGAGTTTCATCTGGGTGCTCCGCAGCTCTGCCAGAATCAAAGTCTCTTCGAGCTGCTGCAGGGCATAAATATTCCGGCGGCTGCGATATACTTTTCAGGAGCAGTCACCGATCAGGTATCGTTGCTTGAAACCCTTGCGACTATGCCGGGATTCATCGAGAACAGCGGAGGACTCCTTTCGGAAACTCCCGGAACCATGCAAGAAAAGGAAAACCGCCTTTTCAGTGCTGCAGATGCCATGCCCGGCTTCCGTTTTCTTGCCGTCGATACCGTTCCCTGGCACGAACAGGGAGCGACACCTTCGCAGGAAATCGCGCTCGCGCTGGCCGCGGCAAGCGATATCCTCAACCGATTTACCTCCGCAGACATAGAGCCCTGCCGGATTGTGGAAGCCATGGAAATCATTATGGCTGCAGGGTCAAGCCATTTCACCGAACTTGCCAAACCCAGAGCGCTAAAAAAACTTTTTCGGCATATAGCCACGGCTTACGGTGCAGAAAAAACGTTATTTCCCCGGCTTTTCGCCAGAACATCGCCAAGGAACCTGTCGCTGCTCGACCCGTTCACCAATATTCTGAGACAGACGACCGAAACTGTTTCGGCGGTTCTCGGGGGTTACGACACCCTGCAGATAACTCCTTTTGACGGTGGTCTTTCCGTTTCGGAGAACGATGCCGAACGGATCTCGGGCAATATTCACCTTATCCTCAAGGAGGAATCCTGTCTCCACCGTGTCGCCGATCCTGCAGCCGGCTCGTATTACCTTGAAACCCTGACAGCTGAACTGGCACAGTCCGCATGGAACTTTTTCCTTGACCTTGAAGCTGCGGGAGGCCTTGCCTCAGCCATACAATGCGGTCTGGTAAAACAGAAAATCACCGAAGGAAATGCGGCAAAAAGAAAAACTCTGGAGAACCGGAAAAAAACCCTCATCGGCGTTAACCGTTACCCATGGCCGCTCACGCCGATTCAGGAAAAGAACATCGTGGCTCTGCAGCAAGCCATACTGTCAGCACCCGATGGGAGCGAAACCGCCGGGTTCGAACGTCTTCGCCTGAAAGCCGAAACCCGACGCATCACTTCAGGCTATCAGCCATCCGTCTTTATCTGGATTTCCGGAGATCCGGGCATCAGTTTCAGGCAGGCCGCTTTTGCCGATGACTTTTTCCGTTGCGGAGGCTTTGCAGTCACGGGGATCACCCAGCTTGATCCCGAAGAAAAATCCTGTACGAAAGCGCTGGAAAACAATCCGGACATCGTTGTGCTCTGCATTGCCGAAAAAGATCCGGTGCCGACAGCAGAAACCATCTGTCGCGCCCTTTGCGCCATTAAACCGGGCATCATACCGGTCATGGCCGGCAAACCTCCAGAACAAAAGGAACGGCTCCTTACGGCAGGACTCGACAGTTTTATCCATACCGGTGTCAATGTCCTTGAAATGCTGCAATCGTATCACCTTAAAACCGGAGTACAATGAGACCGGACTTTTCTGAAATCGACATTTTTTCTCTCCCTGAAGGAACGCACTCTGCTGCAGATACGCCTATACAGGAAAACTGGACAACGGCTGAAGGTATCGGCATCCGCTCACGCTATACGGCACGCGACATTGAAAAAGCCGATCACCTCCACTTCGCTCCGGGTTTTCCTCCATACGCAGGCGGTCCATACACCACCATGTACACCACGAGACCCTGGACGATCCGCCAGTATGCCGGCTTTTCGACTGCAGAAGAGTCTAATGCGTTTTACCGCAAAAATCTTGCCGCAGGCCAGAAGGGGCTCTCGGTTGCTTTCGACCTTCCGACTCACCGGGGCTACGATTCGGATCATGAAAGGGTAATCGGCGACGTCGGAAAGGCTGGGGTTGCCGTCGATTCGGTAGAGGATATGAAAATTCTCTTCGATCGCATTCCTCTCGACGACATCTCGGTTTCGATGACCATGAACGGAGCGGTGCTCCCGGTCATGGCATTTTACATCGTTGCAGCCGAAGAACAGGGGGTTCCTGTCGAAAAACTTAGCGGCACTATCCAGAACGACATTCTCAAAGAGTTCATGGTGCGAAACACCTACATCTATCCGCCAGAACCCTCGATGCGCATTATCGGAGATATTTTCCGCTACACCAGCGCCAGGATGCCGAAATTCAATTCGATCAGCATTTCCGGATACCACATGCAGGAAGCCGGAGCCACCGCAGACCTTGAACTTGCCTACACGCTCGCTGACGGTCTCGAATACATCCGTACCGGTCTGAAGTCCGGCCTTGACATCGACAGCTTTGCTCCCCGTCTCTCCTTTTTCTGGGCTGTCGGCATGAACTATTTCATGGAAATCGCCAAACTGCGTGCGGCAAGAATGCTCTGGGCGAAAATCGTAAGCGGCTTCAATCCGAAAAATCCGAAATCGCTGATGCTGCGCTCACACTGTCAGACATCCGGATGGAGCCTGACGGAACAGGATCCTTACAACAACATTGCCCGAACCTGCATCGAAGCGCTTGCCGCCACACTCGGCCATACGCAATCGCTGCACACCAACGCGCTTGATGAAGCTATAGCCCTTCCCTCTCCCTTCTCCGCCAGGATCGCCCGAAACACGCAGCTCTACCTGCAGGAAGAGACCGACATCACCAGATGTATCGACCCCTGGGCGGGTTCTCACTATGTCGAATATCTCACCGGAGAGCTTGCTGAGAAAACATGGAAAATCATCAGTGAGATCGAAGAGGCGGGAGGCATGGTCAAGGCTATCGAACAGGGACTGCCGAAACTGCGCATAGAGGAGGCAGCAACCCGAAAACAGGCCCGCATCGACTGTGGAGAGGATATTATCGTAGGCGTAAACGGCTATACCACCAGCAGCAGTACCGATATCGATCTTCTCGAAGTGGACAACACCATGGTGCTCCAGCAGCAGGTCGATCGCCTTAAACGGATCAGAGCCGAAAGAAACAGCGAGGAAACCGTTTCAGCCTTGCTGGCAATCGAGAACTGTGCCGAAAACGGCACAGGAAACCTGCTCGAACTGGCCGTCGATGCAGCCCGAAAGCGGGCTACCCTCGGCGAAATTTCATCAGCCTGCGAAAAGGTGTTTGGCCGGTACCGTTCCACCATCAGGCTCAATACCAACGTTTACCGCTCACAGATGCAGCATAACAGGCTATTTCAGGAAGCGCAGGAACTTGCCGACCGGTTCGCATCGCTTGAAGGGCGGAGACCGAGAATCATGGTTGCCAAGGTCGGTCAGGACGGCCATGACCGGGGAGCCAAGGTAATCTCTGCAGGATTTGCCGACATAGGGTTCGATGTGGATATCAGCCCGCTCTTCCAGACACCTGAAGAGGTTGTCCGGCAGGCGCTCGACAACGACGTGCACCTTATCGGCATCTCAAGCCTCGCCGCAGGCCATAAAACACTGATTCCAAAAATCATTGCGTCACTCAGGGATGCGCACCGCGAGGATATTCTTGTCGTAGCCGGCGGCATCATTCCTGAACGCGACCATGCGTTCCTTTACCAGCAGGGAGTGGCGGGCATCTTCGGGCCGGGTACCGTTATTGCCGATGCTGCGGTGAAGATACTCAAGCTGCTGCTCGCAAAATTCGAACATGAGTAGCAGGCCGAAAATCCATGCAGAAATCAGTGAAACCCTACGAACCAGGCATAGACGAGATGGTAGCCGGTATCCTCGGTGGAGACCGGCAGATGCTGAGCCGCGCCATAACCCTCATCGAATCGTCGAGAAAGGAACATGAAACCAAAGCTCACGATATCCTTGACCGGTGCCTCGCCGTAAAAAAAGAGACCATCCGCATAGGCATTACCGGCTCGCCCGGAGCCGGTAAAAGCACCTTTATCGAAACACTTGGAGAGACAATCATCAACGAAGGACACCGGCTCGCCGTACTTGCCATCGACCCGAGCAGCAGCCGCTCAAGAGGCAGCATCCTTGGCGACAAGGCCCGTATGGAGAAGCTTGCGACCCGCAGTGAAGCCTTTATCCGTCCCACCGCCTCTTCGGGACATCTGGGAGGGACGTCGCCGAAAACCCATGAAGCCATAGTACTGTGCGAATCAGCGGGTTTCGATGTCATTCTGGTAGAAACCGTCGGGGTCGGCCAGTCAGAAATCATGATCGACTCAATGGTGGATTTTATCCTGCTGCTCATGCTTCCGGGATCGGGCGATGAGCTTCAGGGCATCAAGCGAGGCATCATGGAGATCGCCGACGCGATAGCCATCACGAAAGCCGACGGCGATCAGGGGGCACTGGCCAATGTATCGAAAGCCGATTTTGCGGCGGCACTCCACATGCTTCCTCCGAAACACTCCTTCCATGAACGCAAGGTCTTTTTAACCTCAGCCATCACCGGAACAGGCATAACCGATGTCTGGCAGGAGATTCAGGGCACAGTAGCCGCCATGCGGAACCGGGGTATTCTGCAGGAGCGTCGTCAGGAACAACTTAAACAGCTTCTCCACACAGTGCTTGACGGCATGCTCAAAGCACGTTTTTTCAGTGATCCCGACGTTCAGGGCGTACAGCCCGGAATAGAACGGCAGGTACTTGCAGGAACCCTCAGTCCATTCAGCGGAGCGAAATCGCTGCTGGACGCTTTTCATCGAACGTAATGACGGCAACAGCCCTTTAAGGGCGGATTAACCCTGCTCTTCGATAAATTCCTTTTCGTCACTCTTAACGATCAGTACCGGGCAGTTGGCCTTGCGGACCACGGTTTCAGCAACGCTTCCCATAATCAGGCGGCTGAGCCCCTTCTTGCCATGAGAGCCCATAATAACAAGGTTCACATCAAGTTCAGCGGTTTTTTCAAGAATAACATCCGCCGGATTACCGATCTCGACCGAACTCTCAACTTTCAGACCTTCAGCCAGCAGCTCGTTCTTCAGAACATCGAGATCCTCCTCTGCGGCTTTTTCGAGATCCTCTTCAAGAGGTATGTAGTTCAGAGAAAGATCGACCGCCATAGGCCTTGGTTCGACAACATTGAGCAGAAAAATCGAAGCGCCCATGCTGACGGCAAATTCATGCGCATAGCGTACTGCCTTGCGCGATGCATCGGAAAAGTCAACCGGGCAGAGAATGGTACGGATCTTGAACATGGCTGTTTTGGTTTAGGATTCTTTTGTCGAAGCTCCCTTTTCCACAAACGGACGGAGAAGGTCTATCGGTACAGGGAAAAGAATGGTGGAATTGTTCTCTCCGGCAATATCCTGAAGGGTCTGCAGATAACGAAGCTGCAGCGCCGCAGGAGTGGCGGAAATGATCGCCGCAGCTTCGGAAAGACGCTGCGAAGCCTGGAATTCGCCTTCGGCATTGATGATTTTCGAACGGCGCTCCCGCTCGGCTTCGGCCTGCTTGGCCATAGCCCTGCGCATCTCCTCCGGAAGGTCGATCTCCTTGACTTCGACCTTGCTGACCTTCACGCCCCATGGTTCGGTGTCCTTGTCGAGAATGGTCTGAATACGTTCATTGATCTCATCCCTTTCGGCAAGCAGGTTGTCAAGCTCGCCCTGGCCGCAGACGCTGCGCAGCGTAGTCTGGGCGAGCTGTGAGGTCGCAAAATGAAAATCCTCGACATCGATGATGGATTTGATGGGATCGAGAACCCTGAAATAGACAACCGCACTCACCTTGACGGAAACGTTGTCACGGGTTATGATGTCCTGCGGAGGCACATCGAGCGTAACGGTACGCAGATCGACACGCACCATCTTGTCGATGCCGGGAATGAGAATGATCATTCCGGGACCTTTTGCGCCAAGCAACCTCCCGAGCCGAAAAACGACCGCACGCTCATACTCCCGCAGTATCTTGACCGACGAGCCAAGAAAAACCGCGACAAGAACAAGTATTGTAAGAATATTCATTGTCAGCATATCGCTACTCCTCTGTTTTTGTTACCTGTAATTGAAGCCCTGTAATACCTGTCACCCTTATCGAAGTTCCTTCCGGCAGCTTTTCACCTGCGACTGCCTCCCACAGCTCTCCATGCACAAAAACCTTGCCTGCAGAAACGCCTTCGATCTGTCGCACGACCCTGCCCGACTCTCCCAGAAGGCCCTCCTGTCCGCTCAACTGTCGGGCAGAGGAGGAACTCAGGACAACCCTGACGATAGCGCCGGCCGCAACTGCAAAAACAACAAATACAGGAAGAAAAACAAACAGGGAAAGTTCTGTTCCGGAACCCGGAGTGCCGAAAAGCATAAGCGAACCGGCAAAAAGAGCGATGAGGCCCGCAATGGCAAGAACGCCTCCGCTGGTTACGAACAGCTCGAGACCGAGAAAAAGCACCCCAAGCGCAAGGAGAAGCGCCCCGGTGATGCTTACCGGAAGCATCTGCATTGCGTAAAGCCCGAGAAGCAGCGAAACCGCTCCGGCAACACCGGGAAAAATCGCTCCTGGATTGGCGAGTTCGAAGTAAAGCCCTACAATACCTGCAAGAAACAGTATATAGGCAATGTTCGGATCGGCAATCCTCATAAGAACCTGTTCCTGAAAGGCAGGTTCAATCAGGCTCAACCGAGCCCGCGCCGTTTCAAGTACCAGCTCCCGGCCCCCGATTTTCACCCTTTTTCCGTCAATCTCCCTGAGCAGCATGGACGGAGTTGCGGCAATCAGATCGATCACGCCGATCCGAATCGCTTCCTGCGCACTTGAAGCCCTGCTCTGGCGTACCGACTGCTCTGCCCATTCCGGGTTCCTGCCTCGCAACTCCGCCAGACTTCTGGCATAAGCGGCGAGATCACTTGCGGCTTTTTTACTCATAACATCACCATCTTTATCACCACCACCCATGCCTGCCGGATGGGCCGCCCCGATCTCGGTGCCGGGCGACATGGCAGCAACATGTGCCGAAAGCATCAGAAGAGCCCCGGCTGAAGCGGCCTGGGCACCGGAAGGCGAGACATAGACAATGACGGGGATTTTTGAAGCCAGTACATCCTGCACCATCAGGCGCAGGAAGCTTACCAGACCTCCGGGAGTATCGAGCTCCACCAGCAGCGCCGCTGACCCGTCAGCATGGGCCTGCTCGAGCGCGCGTGAAAAATACTGTGCGCTGGCAGGATTTACCGATCCCGAAAGCACGATACGCGAAACAGTAACCTGCCCCGCCGCATACCCCTGCCCGGAGAGAAGGGACACAAACATAAGTATGAACAGGAATGCCGCACACCTGCGGCCATACGCGAAGCTTGCCATGGACAGGTCTATTCGGTGAAAACATGCATCTGCTATCAATATAATGAAATAAACCATGCTCATCGTTCCCGCTAAACCGATATGCGCCGGGAAGCGCAAGATTGCTCGCCAAATGACATCAAACAAAAAGGACGCACCTGCAGCAGTTGCGCCCGACGAAACTAATGCATATGTTTCGTTGTTTTTTCTCTCGATAACGATGAACGCATATTTCTGAATAAACAACCATACAATTATCCATGTACTTCGATCCTTTATACTTCGTCTTTGCGCTCCCGCCCATGCTGCTTGGCTTGTGGGCCCAATTCAGGGTTAAATCAGCGTTCAATAAATATTCGCAGGTGCGCACCAACTCAGGCATCAACGGAGCGCAGGCAGCACGGAAACTGCTTGAACGTGGCGGTCTGGGAAACGTAACGGTAGAAGCGACACACGGAATGCTTTCAGACCATTACGACCCTCGTCATAAAGCGCTTCGACTGAGCGAAGAGGTGTACAATCTGCCAAGTATCGCATCGGTCGGCGTAGCGGCCCACGAAGCGGGGCATGCCCTGCAGGATAAAACCGGTTATTTGCCCCTGCAGATCCGCTCGATCATGGTTCCTGCGGTATCCATCGGCAGCAACATGGGCCCGATAATCTTCATGGTCGGCATGTTCATGGCAGGAACGCTCGGCACCACCCTTGCATGGGCCGGCATCATCCTCTTCGCAGCCACGGCGCTCTTCGCACTCGTAACGCTTCCCGTCGAATTCGACGCAAGCCGACGGGCAAAAGAACTGCTTGTTTCGCAAGGCATCGTCTCACCTGCCGAAATGCAGGGAGTGAACGCCGTACTCAACGCTGCCGCGCTTACCTACGTCGCCGCTGCCGCGCAGGCAATCATGCAGCTCGTATATTTCCTCACGGTGATGAACCGACGGAATTCGTAAGAATAACGAACAGGTCGAACAGGTTTCATGAAACCTGTTCGACCTGTCGGTGAAGAAAATCCTACCCCCCGAGAACCTTCACCACCTCTGCCCTGATCTGCTGGTACGGCAGTGCGCCGGCAGTTCTCCATACCAGTTTCCCATTATCGAACAGCATGAGCGCGGGAATGCCCTGCACCTGGAATTGCGATGCGGCAGCGGGCTGCCGGTCAACGTTTACTTTTACCACGGTCAGCCGGCCTTTGAACTCTTCTGCAAGCTGCTTCACCGAAGGAGCCACCATCCTGCACGGCCCGCACCACTCGGCCCAGAAATCAACAAAAACCGGCACCGCGCTGGACTGGATGAGATCGTTGAGCGATTGAGACATATGTTTACAGTTTTTCATTTATGATGGAAACAATCATGATCCCTGATCTTTTTTTCAAACCGATCACAGATCATCAGGACGAGAACTGAGGCGCGACAATTCATTGACGCGCCTCCCGAACCAGCTCCGCTTCCCACTCGATACCACACCCCGACTGCCGGAGCATTGCCGAGACGCTGCAGTATTTTTCTATCGAAAGCGAGACCGCCCGTTGAAGATCAGAAAGCGGACAATCGGGGCTTTCGAGCCTGTACTGCAACCTGATGGCCGTAAACACTTTCGGGTGCTCTTCCGCACGGTCGGCATCGACTTCGGCGGTAAGGGAGACGACATCCCTGCGTTTCTTTTTGAGGATGCTTATGACATCCATCATCGAACATGCCGCAAGCGACTGAAGCACCATCTCTATAGGAGAAGGGGCCGAGCCGGTACCGTAAAACTCGGGAGAGGTATCGAACAGCGTGGTATCTCCTGCCCTGTTGGTGCCGCGAAGCGGCATCGATTCCCGGAAAGTTACCGACACATGCATGCGCTGGATCTATCTGTTTAAGGTTTCCAATTGGTTCTCTCCTGATAAACCCATAAAAGGGGTTTTCAGTTTCGCCCTTCCGCCATTCACCCATACAGAGGCTCCCGGAGATGAAACTTATAAATTGCCCTCTCGGTTAGTTGTTCGAAAACCGTACCTTATGCGCCTTGCAAGAGGGCAATTGCATCTGCCGAACCCCTCAGGGTACAACGGTGACTGTTCATATTTCATGAAATTGAAATCTTCTGCCTATGAACCATATTTTAGAGAAGCCGAGAAAAATCTACGTCTCGAGAAAAATAGATTTCAATGCGGCTCACCGCCTTTTCAACCCGGAACTGAGCGATGGAGAAAACAGCCGCATCTACGGCAAATGCAGCAATGAACACGGTCACGGCCATAATTACGAACTGGAAATAACCCTGTCGGGCATCGTTGACCGTAAGACGGGTTTCCTGTTCGATCTCAAGGAGCTGAAAAGCATACTCGAGGAGGAAATTATTGCACGTTTCGACCATCGACATCTCAATTACGACGTACCGGAACTCGACAGCTGCGTTCCGACAACCGAAGTGCTTGCCGTCCTTGTCTGGGATATTCTTGAAAACCGACTCAAACAATTCAACAACCGGGAAATCTCCCTTTACGAAGTCAAAATATATGAAACAGGAAAAAATGCTGTCCGATACCTTGGAGAATAAATCGATAGTGTCATCGGGACGGGCAAGCCAGTGCATCGACGATGATTGTCTGCATGAACTGCAGGATACCGATACCGGAGCACTATCCAGAATTGCCGATGCCGTTTCCAGCATGCTCGATGGAGTGGGTGAAGACCCTGAACGTGAAGGACTTGTAAAAACGCCTGAGAGAGTCGCCCGCTCCATGCGTTTTCTGACGCGGGGATACCGGCAGGATCCCGAAGAGGTGCTGAAAAAAGCGGTGTTTACCGAAGCCTATGATGAGATGGTGCTTGTGCGGGATATCGACATATTCTCGATGTGCGAACACCACCTGCTCCCCTTTTTCGGCAAGGCGCATGTAGCCTATATTCCTGACGGAAAAATCGTGGGACTCTCGAAAATCGCCCGGGTTGTCGAGGTCTATGCCCGACGCCTCCAGGTGCAGGAACGACTGACCCAGCAAATCCGCGACGCCATACAGAACGTTCTGAACCCGAAAGGCGTGGCGGTCGTGATCGAGGCGCGCCATATGTGCATGGTGATGCGAGGCGTTGAAAAGCTGAACTCAATCACTACCACATCGGCCATGTCGGGCGAGTTTCTTGCCTCTCCTTCCACCCGAAGCGAGTTTCTGCGCCTTATCCGCCCCTGAGAGATACGATACGGCTAAAAAGCAGGAGGGCCCGGATTTCCCCGAGCCCTCCTGCTTTTTACTCCCCAAGCCAGCCCTGCAAGATCACCCTGCCTTCGGCAAGCGCTTCGTCGAGCAGTTCGCGGGCTTCTCCGCTGAGACCGCTTCCGAGATCAAGGCTTCGCGGCGGTATGCCGATAAGTACAAACTTTTCCGGCATCCGCCCGTGCAACTGCGCTATGCCGAGAAGCTCGCTGAGACCCATCTGGTGCGAGGACATCTTCCGGTGAATGAATGCCGGGAGTTCGTCCTTGTGATACACATAGACACGGCTTTCGAAATCCAGAGGAATAAGCGCATCGAAAACCATCACGGCATCGCTCGACTCGATGTAGTCGAGCAGATAGAGACCCTGTGTGCCGCCATCGACAAACTGAACCATCTCAGGATACGTATCTTCTTTTTCAAAGGCCCGGATTGCCTCCACACCGAAACCTTCATCGCCGAAAAGGATATTGCCGAGCCCGAGAACGTTTATACGGTTGTATTTCAACTCGGTTCTTCCTCCACCTTGTGCTTGAAACCGGTTACGATGGACGAGGTGACGCTTGTGCGATCAACCACATCGTGACGGAACACGGCATAGAGATGCATGATCAGGTAGATCGGAAAAATCCATGCCAGCAGATGATGGGCAAAATGCAGCGCATAGCTCCCGCCGAAAAGCGGAATCATCCAGCCGAAAAAGTTTTCCGAAAACCCTCCTGGATTGTTCTCGCCATACATGGCAAGCCCGCTGAGAATCATGAAGGTCGAACCGCAGAAGATGAAAATGAAGTGGGCCAGTGCGGCAACGGGATTGTGGCCAACATAGTTCGGTTCGTCACTGCGCAGAAAGAGGTACGACTCGACCTGCTCGCGGAAGGGTTTGCCCCACCAGGCCGGTGACCATGGCCTGAAACCGCCGAAACGGGCATACTTGTCGTCTCCGAAAAGAGCCCAGTACATCCTGAAAAGAAAGTTCGCTATAAAAATAAACGCCGTAGCGAAATGCAGGTAGCGCCACCACGACATCCCGTTATACCATACCGCTTCGCCGAGAGGCGGATTGATAACCGGAGCTGCAATATACATGCCGGTTACCAGCAGGATAACGGTACAGATGGCATTGACCCAGTGGTAGAAGCGTACCGGCAGCCGCCAGACATAGATTTCCTCGATGATTCTGCCCATGGTAGCCTCCGTTTAAACGATTCTTACACTGGTAACTTCCTGGCCGTTCATATCGAACACATGCGATGCGCAGGCCAGGCAGGGATCGAAGGAGTGCACTGTCCGGATAATTTCCAGAGGCTGCTCCGGATCGGCCATAGGGGTGCCTTTCAGGGCCGCTTCATAAGCGCCTGAGTTGCCTTTGGCGTCCCGCGGAGAGGCATTCCATGTCGAAGGCACAACAATCTGGTACTCCTTGATCTTCTGATCCTTGATGTGAATCCAGTGGCCGAGGGAACCCCGTGGAGCCTCGCTGTAGCCGAATCCCTTGCAATCCGCAGGCCAGGTGGAAGGATCCCAACGGTCGCTGTTAAAGGTGCGGTAGTCCCCTTTTTTGATGTTATCGACGAGTTGATCGTAGAAATGGCGCATGAACCCGGCGGTCTGCTTGCATTCGATACCGCGTGCTGCAGTTCTGCCGAGCGTCGAAAAGAGCGCTTCAGGCCCTACCTGTAACCTGGAAAGCACGAGTCCTACCGTATCCTTGATCATGGGATCGCCTTTCGCATAGGCAATCAGCACGCGGGCAAGCGGGCCGACCTCCATTGGATGGTTTTTCCAGCGAGGCGTTTTGAGCCAGCTGTATTTCCTGTCGGTGTCGAGATGCTCGAACGGTGGCTTCGGGCCGCTGTATGCCGGCTTTGTCTCGCCTTCCCAGGGATGCAGACCCTTGTCATCACCTTTTGAATAGGTGTACCAGCTGTGGCTGACCTCTTCGGTAACATGGGCGGCATCCCTCGGATCCACATCGTGCACCGTCGTAAGATCCTTTCCGAGAATCGCTCCTCTCGGCCAGAGCAGGGTCTTGAAGTCATCGAGCGAGGTTTCCGGAAAATCACCGTAGCTGAGATAGTTACCGAGTCCGCCGCCGTAAAGCCACTCCTTGTAGAATCCCGCAATTGCGATAAGATCCGGAATATAGACCTGATCGATGAACTGCTGGGTCTGGTCTATGATTTTTTTCACCATCGCAAGCCGCTCGATATTGATTGCAGTGTCGCTGTTCGGATCGATCGCGCAGGCCATGCCTCCCACCAGATAGTTCGGATGCGGATTCTTGCCGCCGAAAATTGTGTGAATCTTGACAATCTCCTTCTGAAAATCGAGCGCTTCGAGATAGTGGGCCACGCCAATAAGGTTCACTTCGGGGGGAAGCTTGTACGCCGGATGGCCCCAGTAGCCGTTCGAGAAAATGCCGAGCTGCCCGCTCTCGACAAATCCGATAAGCCGCTGCTGCAGGTCCTTGAAATAACCCACCGACGATTTCGGCCATGAAGAGATGCTCTGGGCTATATCGGAGGTCATTTTCGGATCGGCTTTCAGCGCACTCACCACATCTACCCAGTCAAGCGCATGCAGATGGTAGAAATGCACCAGATGGTCCTGAGTCTGCTGGGTTGCGTTCATGAGATTGCGGATGATGCGCGCATTTGTCGGCACATCGATACCGAGGGCATCCTCGACGCACCTTACCGAGGCAAGCGCATGCACCGTCGTACAGACGCCACAGATACGTTCGGCAAAAGCCCAGGCATCCCTCGGATCGCGCCCTCTGAGGATAACCTCGATGCCACGCCACATGGTGCCGCTGCTGTAAGCCTCCTCGATGACATTGCTGTCGTTGACTTTCGCCTCTATTCTCAGGTGTCCCTCGATACGGGGAATGGGGTCGACTACTATTTTTTTAGCCATACTTTACTCCTTGTTAAGCTTTATCCTCTGAATCCTTTCCGGCCTTGGCCTTTTTGACTGCCGTTACGGCAGCATGTGCCGCAGCTCCGGCTGCAGCCGCTCCTACGGCTATCACGCCTATCCTGTCGGCATTGCTGTCCGTACCGAGGAACGAAACATCGGCAAGACGCTCATAGAAAGGGCCCTTGTCCCAGAAGTTCGGTTCGGAACAGCCGATACACGGATGTCCGGACCCGATCGGGAAGCTGACCCCGCCGTTCCACTGAATTTTCGAACAGGAATTATATGTTGTCGGGCCCTTGCACCCCATTTTGTAGAGACACCACCCTTTTCTTGTCGCCTCGTCGTCGAAGCTTCTGACAAACATGCCGGCATCGTAAAATGCCCGCCGATAACACTTGTCGTGAATCCTGGTGTTGTAGAAGGCTTTCGGCCTGCCCATGCGGTCGAGCTCGGGCAGTGTGCCGAAGGTATGGAAATGCGCCACAACCCCGGTCATCACTTCGGAGATAGGTGGACATCCCGGAACGTTGACGATGGGTTTATCCTTGATGATTTCCGAAACCGGCGCTGCGCCGGTAGGATTCGGATCGGCGTTCTGAACGCATCCGTAAGATGCACAAGCTCCCCAGGCGATGATGGCGGCAGCATCTGCAGCCGTCTCCTTGAGCGTGTTCAGGAATGAATCGCCTCCCACCATGCAATAGACCCCGTCATCCTTCGTTGACGCGTTGCCTTCAACGGCAAGGATGTATTTACCCTTGTACTCCTGCATGATTTTTTTGCGCACGTCCTCAAGCTGATGGCCTGCCGCAGCGCTGAGCACATCATCATAATCGAGAGAGATCATGTTGAAAATGATATCCTCGATGGTTGGATGTGAAGAACGGATGAATGATTCCGAACAACAGGTACACTCAAGACCGTGAAGCCAGATAACCGGAGTTCTCGGCTTTGTTTCCATAGCCTGTACGATCTGAGGTACAATCGAAGGTGAAAGACCGAGATAGACTGAGGTCAGAGAACAGAATTTCAAAAAATCCCGCCGGCTTATGCCGCTGGCCCTGAATATTTCGGCGAAGGTCTGATTGTTGTGCATTACTGCCTCCGTATTAAGTGAAACGGATGGTCGATACATTCTTCCGGATCCGTCATGCCCTACTGTGGTGAGAAATAACCAATCACTTAAATTAACAATCGTTGATTATATTTACCAATGATTTCCCCATAAAAAACCGGTATAAAAAGAAAACCCTGTCGATTCATAAGATCAACAGGGTTTTTAACATTATTTTTTCAGGTAATCTGCCTTTTCAGTAGATCGTCATACCAAGCATCGATGAAGAAATCTTTGCAAAATCCAGCAAGGGCTTGAAGAAAAGTCCGAAATAAATGGTCAGAATCATCAGTACCGCAATACCTATCCGGTGAACCATTCCCGTTGCGTCTTTACCTTCATCGGGCTGCTGCGACTCCCTGAGGTACATGTTCAGCGGAATGAGCATATAGTAGTAGAGAGAAATGACGCTGGTCAGTACGCCGATCAGGGCAAGCCAGATAAAAACCGATCCTTTGGCAAGCAGAGCCGAAAAAATCATAAGCTTGCCGATAAAACCGATTGTCGGAGGAAGACCGACAAGGGAAATAAGAAACACGGTCAGAGCAGCACCGGCAAGCGGCATCTTTCTGCCCAATCCACGGTAATCCTCGAGGTTCTCGCTGCCGGTTCTGTTTGAAATCAGGATGACGACATAGAAAGCTCCGATGTTCATAAGAAGATATCCAAGCAGGTAGAACAGGGTTGCCTGTGTACCGAGCTCATCCATGGCGATGATGCCAAGCAGCGCATAACCCGCATGAGCTATTGAGGAATAAGCAAGCAGTCTCTTCACGTTCTTCTGCCAGAGAGCGACGACATTACCATAAATCATGGATGCAATGGAAATCACAATCAGCAGGGAGAGCCAGTCCATTCCGGCAATATCCTGAAAAGGCTCACCTCCATGCGGAATGGCAACATAGAAAAATCTCATGAGTATTGCGAAACCGGCTGCTTTGGAACCTACCGAAAGATAGGCAGTGACCGGAGTCGGAGCTCCTTCATAAACATCCGGACTCCAGAAGTGAAACGGTACGGCACCGATCTTGTATCCGAAGCCGGCAAGAATGAGCAGTGAAGCGAGCATCATGACAAGTGGATCGTAACCGTGAAGTGCAAGCTCGGCACTGATCTTCATGATATTCGTCTCGGCGGTAAGACCGTAGATAAGTGAAAATCCATAGACCATAAGTCCTGAAGAAACTGCACCGTAAACAAGATATTTCAGTGCGCCTTCCGCAGAGCGCGGGTCGTTTTTCAGGTAACCGGTCAGCACATAGGCGGTAAGACCGACAAGTTCCATCGAAAGGAACATCATCAGAAGGTCAGCTGATGATGCCATCATGATCATACCGATAACCATGGCAACAATCAGTGCATAGTACTCGCCGATGCTTCTGACCTGCCGGTTAAGCTGATCATCGGCAACCGATACCAGTACGGCGAGGATGCCTGACAGAACAAAAAAGTACTTGAAAAAGAGGGCAAACTCATCGAGAACGTACATCCCGAAAAAAATCTCTCCCGCTTCAAGCAGATGCTGCTGATAGATAAAATAGAATCCGCCAGCAAGACCAAGAGCGGTAACTGCCGACAGCAGATTGTTTTTCCGGCCTTTCACCACCAGATCGATCACGATCAGGAGCATGAAAAGCACTGAGAGATAGATTTCAGGTATGAAAAAACCAACGCCTGTTTTCAACGTAGCGATGATACTCTGTATTTCAGCACCTGATGGCAGCTCGAACATAATTCTCTTCGTTTATTCTTTTACCTCAATCAGCAGATTAATTCAATGCAGTCATAACTACAGGCGAAAGCACCTCAACCAGCTTGTTGATGCTTGAGGTCAGCATGCCGAGCACCGGCATCGGGTAAATACCGAGGAAAATGACGATGACGGCAAGCGGCACCAGCATGACAAGCTCACGCGCATCAAGATCGAGTTTCCCTTTCCAGTCGTGAAAATGGATGTGTTCATGGCCGTCGGCTCCGACTTCAAGATCATAGGCGGCGTCCGGCTTTCTCTTTCCGAGGAACATTCTCTGGAGTGACCAGAGCAGATAGGCAGCACCAAACACAATACCGAGTACCGAAACGATGGCGACATTACGGGTTGTTTCGGAGCTGAATGCGCCCACAAAGACAAAAGCTTCTGAGATAAAACCGCTGAGGCCGGGAAGACCGAGCGAAGCGAACCAGGCGATAGTAACGACTGCCGCATAAACAGGCATATAGGATGCAAGGCCGCCGAACTTGTCGATCTGACGGGTATGGGCACGGTCGTAGATTACGCCTACGAGAAGGAAAAGCATGGCTGTAATGGTGCCATGGTTGAACATCTGATAAAGAGCGCCCACCATGCCTTCGGTGTTTGCTGCCGCAAGACCGAGCAGCACATAACCCATATGGCTGATGGATGAGTACGCGACCATCTTTTTGAGATCCTGCTGTGCAAGAGCGCAAAACGCGCCGTATATGATATTGATGGCACCGAGAACTGCAATCACATAGAGCGAGGCCTGGAACACTTCGGGAAAGAGCGGGAAGTTGATGCGCATCATACCGTAGGTACCAAGCTTCAGCAGCACGCCGGCAAGAATGACCGAAATAGGGGTTGGAGCCTCGACGTGAGCATCGGGAAGCCATGTATGGAACGGAAACATCGGAACCTTTATGGCAAATCCGATAAAGAGCACAATGAAAGCCGCATAACGCCACATGACATTGTCTGGACCGAGAATGGCATCCTTGATATAGTTCTCCTGGCTTGCCATGGCCACAAGACTGAACGTGTGGTTGCCGGTAACCGGATCGGTAACACTGAAATAGAGACCGATCATGACCAGAAGCATGAACACGGAACCGAAAAGCGTATACAGGAAAAACTTGATTGCAGCGTATTCCCTGTTAGGACCACCCCAGATACCGATAAGAAAATACATCGGAAGCAGCATGAGTTCCCAGAACACGTAGAACAGGAAGAAATCAAGTGCGACAAAGCAGCCCATCATTGCGGTGGAAAGCAGATTGAAGAGAATGAAGTACCCTTTAACCTGTTTCTGGATAGGCCAGCTGGAAAGAACGCCGATGATGGATATCAGTGCGGTGAGAATAACCATGGTTATCGAAAGACCATCGACACCGAGAAAATACTCGATGTTGAGCGATCCCATAGTGCCGAGGTCGAGATTGATCCACGGCAATCTTTCGATAAACTGGAAGGAACCTTCCGGGGCTCCTCCTGCTGCAGCGGTGATTCCCGGCAGAGAGGCATCATACCCCTGCCAGATCAGTACAGCGAGCACTCCCTGGGCGATTGCCGCAAGCAGTGACACCATTCTGATTATCTGCTTCTGTGACGAAGGCACGGCAAGAATCACCAGACCGGCAAGAATAGGCAGAAAAACGATAAGACTCAGCATGTTCCGTATCTGTAGGTTTTCAATTAAAAATAAATGCCTCTCAAGAGATCAGTTGTGTAAAGTAATAGACAAAATACCCTATAACAGCAAGCATAAGCAATACGACATAGGTCTGAACCTTGCCTGTCTGCAGTTTCTTGAGGATGCCGCCGGTCGTATTGACGAAAAAGGCGGTGAAATTGACAGTCCCGTCAACAACATACTTATCGAATCCGCCACTTGCGAATGCGACTTTTTTGGTCACAACGGCCACGCCGTTAACGATTCCGTCAATGATATTGGTGTCAAACCATGAAAATACTTTCGAAATCACCAGAGAACCTCTGATGAACGTCGCCTGATAAATCTCATCCCAGTACCACTTGTTGAACGAAAAGAGATAGAGCGGCCTGATGCTCTGCGCCGTTTTGTCGGGATCGATAATCCGGAAGACATAGACGATAAGCGCAAGACTGATGCCGAGGACAACCATGATACTCGAAATCACTATGGCAGGATTGTGCGCCTCATGAGCGGCATGGGCGATAGATGCCTGCCGCGGATCGGAAAACTCGTGTCCGTGAGCCTCGCCGTGCGTTGTTCCATGAACTGCCGCCGCGGATCCATGCTCTTCGGATGCTGCTTCCGAAGCGACTCCTTCTGAATGAGCATCGGTTTCAGCTCCGTGAGTACCTGCCGGAATCGCTTCGGCAAGAAGTTGGGCTGCATTGCCGGAAGCAGATGAGGTTTCGTGTGGCTGCGCTTCGCCTGCAGCAGATCCGACAACCGTTTCCGGTGTCGGCACCATGCTCATAAACCATCCCTTTGCGCCGTCGAGAGGATCGGGAGAATAAACGGCGAAGATCGAGAGAGCCGCAAGAATCACCAGAGGAGTCCTCATGTTCCATGCCACCTCATGAACTCCATGCGCCTCTTCGTGATGATCGTCATGCCCGTGCGCCGCATGTGCATCGTGGCCGTGATGATGGTCATCTGCCGGTTTGAGGTGCGTCCTGCTTTCGCCGAAAAAGACGAGCCATATCTGGCGGCCCATATAGAAAGCTGTCAGCATCGCCGAGAAAAAGCCGAGAAAAGGAATGAGATAATAGATACCGCCGCCTTCGGCATTGGCAAACCCGATAGCACCGGCAAGAATCGCATCTTTGCTCATAAACCCGCTGGTAAGCGGAAGACCTGCAAGCGCGAGAGTGGCAAGCGTAAACGTAGCGAAGGTCCATGGCATATTCTTTCGAAGTCCTCCCATCCAGCGCATATCCTGCTCATGGTGCATGGCGTGGATGATCGCACCGGAACCAAGGAAGAGACAGGCTTTGAAAAACGCATGCGTTACCAGATGAAAAAGCGCTGCGGAATAAGCCCCTACGCCGAGACCAAGCACCATGTATCCGAGCTGCGAAACGGTGGAATATGCGAGAACCCGCTTTATATCATGCTGGGTTATGGCAATGGTGGCTGCCATGAAGGCAGTGAACGCGCCGATGAATGCAATCACATGGAGTGCATCGGCAGTAAGCAGCACAAAAATCCTCGCTACAAAGTAAACTCCGGCCGCGACCATGGTGGCCGCATGAATGAGAGCGGATACCGGCGTCGGGCCCTCCATTGCGTCAGGAAGCCATACATGCAAGGGAAACTGGGCAGATTTACCCACGCAACCCATAAAGAGCAGAATACCTGCAGCGGTAAGCCAGGCCTCGCTCATGCCGAACTTTCCTGCAGCGAGGTTCGCGAAAATCTCCTGGTAGCTGAAGGTATGGAACTGTGAATAGAGAATCAGAATGCCGAGCCACATACCGATATCGCCGACACGATTGGCAAGAAAAGCTTTTTTCTGTGCATCGGCCGCACTGTCTTTCTCGAAATAGAAACCGATAAGGAGATACGATGAAAGACCTACGAGTTCCCAGAAAATGTATATGGCAAAGAGATTGTCCGATAGCACGATACCGAGCATCGAAAACGTGAAGATGCCGAGATAGGCGAAAAACCTCCCGTAATGCTTGTCGCCCGCCATGTAACCCGTCGAGTAGAGATGCACCAGAAAACTGATAAGAGTAACCATGGCAAGCATGATGGCCGTGAGGTTGTCGATCACGATGCCCATCTTTATCTCAAGTGGCCCTACACCGGGAACATTACCGAAATCGATCCAGGTAAAATCCCACGCAACTCTGAAAGCCGGGTCGTAAGCCTGAACCACCACACTCCAGAATATATAGAGCGACAAGGCGAATGTCGTACCGAGTATCCCGACACCGATAAAATCGCCTCTTCTCGGAAGCCGCTTGTTGAAGAAAATAAGAATCACAAACGACAGCAGCGGCAGAAGCAGAACGGCTATTGATAACTGGATTAAACTGTGCATGTTCTTTCGGTTTTCAGGAAATAATAAAACTGATGGTTGTTCTGCCCGTTCACTCTTTCATGGTATCGATGGATGAAACATCGACGCTCCTGAAGATTTTATAGATATTGATCACGATCGCAAGAGCAATGGCTGCCTCGGCAGCGGCAAGAACAATGACGAACAGACTGAACATCACACCCTCCATGCCCCCGTTAAACTTCGAGAAAGCCAGAAAATTGATATTGGCGGCATTGAGTATCAATTCGACACCCATGAGAATCACAATGGCGTTCTTGCGGGTCATGACGGCAAAAAGCCCGAAACCAAAAAGAAGAGCCGATATGGTCAGAAAATGATTGAGACCTATGTTCGTGATCAGTTCCATGAAACAGATTGCTTATTGTTCGTTATTACGGACTTTATCATACCGGGCAAGAAATGCAGCGCCGATCAGGACTGCAAGCAGCAGAATCGAAGCCATCTCGAATGGCAGAACATAACGAGACATGGTTTCGATACCGATGCGTTCGACAACGCTGCCGTGAAGCTGAACATCGGAAGGTTTCCATGTACCGGTAGTGTAAAAGGTGAAGAGCAGTCCGCCAACGGTCGCCACAAGCAGAAGCGTACCCGGAACCACGTGGAGCACGTCGCTTTTCAGATCTGCCTGCATGATACTGTTGGTGAACATCACACCGAAGAGCAGAAGCACGAGTATGCCGCCGACGTATACGACTATCTGGGTCACCGCGATGAAATCCGCACTGAGAAATACATAGAGCGCGGCTACGCCGAAAAAGGTGAAAAGCAGCGCGAAGGCTGAGTAAATCACATTTTTTGAAAACACAACGAATGCCGCAGAAAAAACCGTGATAGCGGCAAAAATATAGAAAATACTGATGTAGGTCGCGTTATTCATGTGTATAACCTTTTTTCATAGATCGTTTACTGTCCGCTGTTTTCCGCGGCCTTTGCCGCTGCCGCCTGCTTCTCTTTTGCTGCCTGGGCCTGCTGTTCGGCGAGTTTGCGCTTCTTCGCCTCGGCCTCCAGACGGGAAAGATTACCGAAATGGTAGATCATGTTCTGACGGTCGAACTCGGAAAAATCGCTGACCGGACTATGCACAAGGCATTCTGTCGGACAGACTGAAACACAGATGCCGCAGGTCATGCATTTCGCCACGTCGATATCGAAAACGGGAACCCAGAACTTTTTCTGCTGCCCGCCCGAGGTCTTGCCGCATACGGCCAGATCTTCAGGAACTACCTTGATGGTCTCGATGGCAATGCAGGTAACCGGACATGCCCTTTCGCACTGGCCGCAGCCGATACAATCCTCGATATCGTTATAGAGACGATATCTTGCGTTCACCGGTACAGGAACCGCTTCCCTGGGGTACTGAAGGGTGCAGAGTCCGTCTACCTGCCTGAAATAATCGGCATCGTCGATACCGGCATCACCCTTCCGGTGGATAGCATTGAAAAAATGCTTCAGGGTAATGCTCATGCCGGTAGCAATAGTTACCGCGCCTGCCTTGATATTACTGAAATATTCACTCATAATCTTCTTTCGTCATTACTTGCCTTGCAGCGTCAAACCGGTTTTCTACGGTACATAAATTTCCCAGATCGCCGTCAGCACGAAGCTGATGAATGCGAACGGTGTAAGAACCTTCCAGCAGAGATACATCAGCTGATCAACCCTGAGTCTGGGAAGTGTCCAGCGAAGCCACATCTGCACGAAAATAAAGAAAAAGCCTTTCGAGATAATCCAGAACGCGCCCCATACCGGACCGCTTGTCCAGTCATAAAGGGCAACGGAACCGAGATTCGGAAGCGGTGAGTTCCAGCCTCCGAGAAAGACAATCGAAATGATCGCCGAAACCATGAACATGCTTCCGTACTCGGCAAGAAAGATGACGGCAAACTTCATGCCGCTGTACTCGGTGAAGTACCCTGCCACCAGTTCGGATTCGGCTTCGGGAATATCGAAAGGCGCACGGTTAGTCTCGGCCAGCGATGCGATGAAATAGATAAGAAAAGGAAGCCATGCTATCGGCGACTGAAAAAGAAAGAAATGCGCAAAACCGTAGGGACCCGACTGCTGCACGCTGATCTGCTGCATATCGAGCGTTCCGGCCATCATGGCGCCGCATAGCAGAGCGATGGCTGCCGGAATCTCGTAACTTACGATCTGGGCAACACTGCGAACCGCACCGTAAAGCGACCACTTGTTGTTGGAACCCCAGCCGGCAGCAAGAATACCCACAACTTCGAGAGAAACGATGCCGATTGCATAAAAGAGACCGACATTGAGGTTTGCTCCTATAAATGCAGGACTGAACGGAAGTACTGCAAAAGCGAGGAAGGATCCAACAAAGAGAATACCCGGACCGATAACGAACAGGAACTTGTCGGCAGAGGTGGGGACGATATCCTCTTTCTGTAGAAGCTTGAGAATATCGGCAAGAGTCTGCAGAATACCCCACTTGCCAACCTCCATAGGACCAAGCCTGTCCTGCATGAAAGCCGAAATCTTTCGTTCTCCGTACACACCGTAGGTCAGGGCGTAGAGGGCGATGAAAACAAGCGGAATAGCGGCAATAATCACCAGACCGAGAGGAAACCACGATATGGTGAGCCCGGCAAGAGCATCCGACCAGGCATTTAAATTGTTACCCATAAGAAACGGCAGACTGATTTGCGAAATGGCGGAAACACTCATCGGTCAACCTCCCCGAGAACGATATCGATGCTGCCGATAATAGCCACGAGATCCGGTATAAGCTGACCTTTCGAAAGATCTTTCATGGCGGATAGATTGACAAAACAGGAAGAACGCGCCTTGCAGCGGAGAGGCCTTGTTGATTTTCCGTCGCTCTGAATATAGAAGCCAAGCTCGCCGCGGGGATTCTCGGCCCTCGCATAAACTTCGCCGGCTTTCGGACGCACTCGTTTCGGAACCGAGGAGCGGGGATTGAAACCATCTGAACCGGGCATTTTCGAGATGCACTGCTCGATGATATTGAGACTCTCCTCCATTTCAAGCGCACGAACCAGATGGCGCGAAAGGCAGTCGCCGATATCGGAAAACTTGCCGTCAGGGACAGGAATATTGAAATCAAGCTCTGGATAGACCGAATAGGGGTCGTTCCTGCGAAGATCCCACTGGACACCGGAACCGCGAAGCATCGGGCCGGACCATGCGTAGTTTATGGCGACATCTGCAGGCATGATGCCGATCCCTTTGGTGCGTTTCACAAAAATTTCGTTTTCTGTGAGAAGCTTGTAGAGTTCGACAACCTTAGGCCTGAAGTAATCGACGAACTCCTTCACCCGCTTGTTGAAATCGGCAGGAATATCGAAGGCGACTCCGCCGATCCATATATAGTTATAGAGCATTCGTGCGCCCGATGCCCATTCGAGAAGATTGAGAATATGTTCGCGGTCACGAAAACAGAAAAGAAAGGGCGTAAATGCGCCGAGATCGATTCCGTAAGTGCCGATAGCCACAAGATGCGAGGCGATCCTGTTCAATTCGGAAACCATCACCCTGATAAACTCGACCCTTCGGGGAATCTCTATATCGAGAAGCTTTTCAACGGCAATGCAGTAGGCCCACTCGTTATTCATGCCTGCAAGATAGTCCATCCGGTCGGTATAAGGAACAATACCGGGATAATCGACCACTTCACAGTGTTTCTCGAAACAGCGGTGAAGATAACCAAGGTAAGGTTCGGCAGAGGTGACCACCTCACCGTCCGTCATACATTCGAGCTTGAGCACGCCGTGAGTGGACGGGTGCTGAGGCCCCATGCTCAGCAGCATCTCTTCTGTTGCGAGATCCTTCTCTATGACAACAACGTTATCGTCCTTCCGGGATACTCTTATCGAGCCCTGCTCAGCCATTCCTAATTCCTGCATACTTGAGCTGCTTTATTGCTGTTTAAAACTCGTTTAATACGGTACCTTGATCCCATGATAACTCTCCTGTACCTTGTAATCCTTGCGGAGCGGAAACCCTTCCCAGTCTTCCGGACAGAGAATCCTGCGCGGATCGGGGTGACCGGCGAACTGCATGCCGAACATGTCGTAAGCTTCCCGTTCATGCCAGTTGGCCGTATGCCAGACATACGCTGCCGTAGGAATCGAACCTCCATCACGGGGACACTTGACCTTGACTGCGATCCTGTGACCGAAAGCGCCGAGCGACTCAAGATTACAGACTATGCCAAGCTTCCCTTCTGCCGGATAATCCACACCGGAAAGGCAAGCCATATAATTGAACTTCAACCTCGGATGATCACGCATGAAAAGCGCTATATCAGGCCATTTTTCCGTTTCGATCACTTCGAAAAACGGCATGGTCTCATTTGCGTCAAAATCCGAAACAGCATCGGCAAACTGCTCCCGGATGACCGCATATGCTGATGCGCTCTGCTGTAACGACGGAGACAACTCCTTTCCTTCTTCTGTTTCTGCCATGCTTCTGGTGATTACAATTACATTTGTTAGGCACGGGCAACCTGGCGTTGCTGTTCGATAACCGATTGCGGATCGATACTTTTTTCGGCCAGCTTCTTCAGCGCATCCGCTCTTGAAAGACCGATCTGCTCCATACGGATGAGCTCCTGCACTTTCATGAGCCCTCCGATAAGTGATTCAGGCCTCGGCGGACACCCCGGCACATAGACATCGACCGGAATAACCCTGTCCACCCCTTTCAGGACGTGATAACCATGCTCCCAGTAAGGACCGCCGCAATTCGAGCAACTTCCCATGGAGAGCACATAACGCGGCTCTGGCATCTGCTCGTACAACCTTACCACCCGCTCTGCCATTTTCATCGTTACCGTTCCGGCAACAATCATCAGATCTGACTGACGTGGCGAGGAACGCGGAAAAATTCCGAAGCGCTCAAGATCGTAGTTGGAAGCGTTGGTCGCCATCATCTCGATAGCGCAGCAGGCAAGACCGAAACCCATAGGCCACAACGACGACAACCTTGCCCAGTTCAGGACGTTGTCAACGGATGTCACCACCACATTGTGCTTCGTTATACCGGCATCAAGTAAACCCATAACACGTAAGATCTGAATATTGGAAAATCAGCCGCGTCCGCCTTCCGGTTTACCGGCAGGCAGCTCAGGCATTTTCGGAATCTCGGGAGCAGGACGAACCCAGTCAAGATCACCCTTGACCCAAGCATAGGCAAGTCCGAGGATCAGAATACCAGCAAAAACGAGGGCCTCAAAAAGCGCAAATTCGCCAAGCTGCTTGAAAACGGTTGCCCAGGGGTAAAGAAAAACAACCTCGACGTCGAAAATGATAAAGATAAGAGCTACAACGTAAAATCTGATATTGAACTTCACCCATGCACTGCCCACAGCCTCTTCGCCACACTCGTATGTGGAATTTTTCTCGGGATTCGGCCTGCTGGGGCGAAGCATTCTGGCTGTCAGGTACCCGCCCGCTACAAATACGATACCGAGAGCGAGAAAAACAAAGACATTTCCGAAACCACTCAGCGTCTGATCCATGACCTGCTTATTAAGGTTATCCCAGGTATGCCGGAAGAAATTTCCACACCTTTAACAATTATTGTTTCAAAGTGCGCCAAATATAAAAAAAATTACCTTCAAACGAACAGAAAAAAACTCTGCCAAACGGGATCATCTCCCCATATCTGCATTGCGGTAAATTGATGAGGGAATCTAAAAAAAATCCTTTCAATTCATAATTAAATGAAACGATCAAGCTTTTTCGCCGTAAAATTTTCCACTTAATGAACGAAACAGCCTTAATAAAAAAACAAGAAAAACTGCGGCAAGCGGCACAACGATCACCTGTACCAGTATAAATGATTTCATGAACGGCAATAGCAGCGGCGCAAAAATCGCCATAAAAAGCATCCATATTATTGGAGCCCAGGCGACTGCGAGAATGACAGGGAGGCCGTTTTTCATAAAACGCTTCCGGCTTTCAGGTTCAGGAAAAATCTTCATAACGGCTGGAAAAAAAGGGTTCCGATCTGCTCCGCCATCACAGCGTCAAGATCCCTGAGAATATCGTACTCTCTTTTCAGTCCTTTCATATCTCCTTTCGAGACATAATACATGGCCAGCTTGCAGTGCGGCTCCGCATCTTCCGGGGCAAGTTCGAACGCTTTCTCGAACGCATCTTTCGCCTTGTCGGGCTCACCAATGTCGAGATAGACATCCCCAAGCACGCAATAAAGGCCTGAATGGGCAGGATCTTTTTCAAGAGCGTTTTTCAGGGTTTTGAGCGCAGCTTCTTCCCTGCCGAGGGTAAGCTGTATAAAGCCCAGATGCTTGTACGCCTCAAGAAAATCAGGATCGAGTGCGATGGTTCTCAGAAAATCGCACCCGGCTTTCCGGTAGTTGTTCATGGATAGATAGGCTACGGCTCTGGCATAGTAGGCCTGTGCATCACGGCGCCCGTTATCGAGCATCCTGTCGAGAAGCTCCAGCGCCTGGCTGTTGCGTTCATGCTGAAGATAGCAGAGCGCAAGATCATATTGTTTTCGGAAATCATCAGGACTTTCACGAAGTTCGGCCTCAAATCTTTCTATCTCGTTCAAGATCATTTTTATTAAGGGTTAACGTCATGACCTCCTGTCAGCCCATGCTCTCGAAAGTCTGCTGAATGCTGTTAAGCGTTTGCATCTCACTGGTAATCCTCCGGGCAAGCCAGCAGGCGAATGGCTGCGATTCATTGATGCACGGAACATACTGCACCCTTGCAAAACCCGACCGGGTAAGCTCTTTACGGGCTTCGTACTCGGTTTCGCTGTTATCGGCGAAAAAACCGTAGGGAAACATCACCACATTATCGATACCTTCGTCACGAAAAGCCGCAAGCGCTTTCTGGACGGTTTCCGAAGTCCACTCCCCTCCTGCCGAATGGTTCATGCACCCCTGCCGCACGTCACTGAACATATTCCGCGAATCGGCCATAATCCGGTTTTTCATCATATCAAAAAACAGACCGGTCTCATCGAGTCCGGTGAACACCTTCGGGGGATTGCCTGCCCGGTCTCGTACAAGCGTTCCGTGGATAACCAGCACAAGGCCGATCTTTCCGGCACCTTCCCCCTTTATGCCGGCATCGACCCGACTGAAAAGATAATCGACATAGATTCGGTGCAAATCCGGGTCGCGCCACAGTTTGTTGAGAAGCCGTATGCGTGAATAACGATTTTCACTGAACTCGTCGGCAATCATCCTGCAGGCAACACCGCAGGAAAACGCCGATTCAACGGGAATCATAGGAACAAGCACAACTCCGTCGCACTGCGACTGCTGCTCTTTCAGTACCGTTTCAAGATACGGAGGGACAAAATAATACGCATCGATAACCGCGACATCAACAACATCGAAAAGTGGATCGCAGCTTTCCGATAAACAATGCGCAACGGCTTTGGTCTGAGCCCTGTTGATCGAAAGCAGCCTGGAACGGTAACCGTTCAGTCTCCAGTTGATGAAATGCCTGGTCGAGCGAAAGTCGGCAATAAAATAAACCAGTATTTTGGGAACCTTGACTATCTGGCTGGTTATCACCTTGAGAATTCTTCTCGAACTCGGCCAGAGATTTCTCAGCGTCAGCTTCTCGACCTCTCCATATGTAACGATAAGAACGGCATATCGTTTTTTTCTCACAACCCTATCCACCATGTCAGTTCGGCAAACATTATCAGAAAGCCAAGAACCCCGCCCACAAGAGTCTGCATGAAATTATGCGCCTTGAGGGATATTCTCGACCACATCAATAGAGGAACCAGCGTAAGAAACCAGAGTACATCAACACCGAATTTCAGGAACAGCAGGGCAATACAGGATGTAAGGGTAAAAAGGTGGATGCTTATCTTCCATTGCAGGGTAACCAGAAGAATAAGCACCGTGTTGACAGCGTTGAACAGCAATATGCCGGTAAGCAATCTCGGAGCGTGGAGCTGCTGCATGAACTCATACCCGAGCACATTGACGAAAGTAAGCACAAGCAGCGGGATAAAACGCTGCTCCCTGAAGGTAATATTATAGTCCGATACCTTGCCGATCTTCTTCAATCCGTATATCAGCAGCATAGGAGCCGCCGTACTGGCCGCAAACAGCACGGTCAGGTACGAAAACTTCCCGGGATCATCAGCATAGCCGAGAAGCGTGATGGCACAATATACAGCAGGAGCTACAACAACAGGACTTATTGCCCATGAGATACTATCTGCCAGACGATGAACATCAAAACGCATGGGCACAACCAGTCGAAGATATAGAAAATTATGCGTATTATACCGAAAAAGTATTTCGAAAGATAGTTTTTATAAAATAAAAAACCGCGTATATTCTTTGTCTCATAATGCGAGAGTGGTGAAATTGGTATACACGCTAGTCTTAGGAACTAGTGCCGTGAGGCGTAAGGGTTCGAGTCCCTTCTCTCGCACATACAGGTTTGTATGCCAAAGTGGCGGAACTGGTAGACGCGCTGGACTCAAAATCCAGTGAGTGCAAACTCGTGAGGGTTCGAGTCCCTCCTTTGGTACCATTGTCGATAACTTTTGTTCGGAAAAACAAGTCGCATCATGCAGAGAATGTACTCACCGTGGCGTGAAGTCTACATGCAGTCCTTCAAGGACGTAAAATCTGCCGTCAAGGAAGAAAAATCGGTTTTTTCCGACATCCCCCCGGAAGAGGATGAAGAGCGTTTTGTGCTCCACCGCGGGAAAACATGCTTCATCATCATGAACCTCTACCCGTACAACTGCGGGCACCTCATGGTGATTCCCTACTTTCAGACACCCGATTTCGCAGACCTCGACAGCGCGACGAAACTCGAAATCATGGATCTCACCGATCTCTGCATCAAGGCGCTCAAACAGACGCTCAGACCGCAGGGGTTCAATTTCGGAGCCAATCTCGGTCGAGTTGCCGGTGGCAGCGTCGATACCCATATCCACTTTCATATCGTGCCGAGATGGGAGGGCGATACCAACTTCATGCCGGTGCTTGCCGATGCCAAAGTGCTCAGCAACGATATGAAAACCACCTACAGCAACCTGAAAAAAGCCATCGCGACCCTTGTAGAAGCAGAGAAGCCCTAAAACCAGTGCCCTCCTGATGGAAACCCTTCCATGCCCGATCTGCGGCTTAAAGAGTTTCGAATCCTATATCGAAGTTCCAGACCGTTTCAACGCAACTGCCAGATGGAAGATCGTCCGATCCCCTTCATCAGGCCTCATCATGCTTAATCCGAGACCCGACGCATCCGAAATAGCCGGCTACTACCATGAAGGCCCCGAAGGATCGTACGATCCACACCTTCACGAATCCAGAGCAACTTCCACGGAAGAGCGGCTCTACCTGACAGCCAGAAGCCTTTTGCTGAGTCGAAAATCCTCGATGGTGCTCTCCGGATCACTGAAACCCGCATCAGAGTGCAGGATTCTTGATATCGGCTGTTCAACCGGAGATCTCCTGAACTGTCTGCATCTGAAAAAAGGAATTCCTGCTGAAAATCTGGCCGGTATCGAAACCGATCCGGATGCGGCTTCCGCAGCGGAAACTCATAGAGGAATACGCATATACCGAAAAGGAGTCCATGAACTGAAACGGGAAAACACGTTCGACAGAATTGTTTTCTGGCACGTTCTTGAACATCTGCACGACCTGAACGGGATACTGAGGGAGTGTGCCCGGAGGCTAAATAGCCGCGGCATCATGGTCATCGCTCTCCCGAACCCGGAAAGCCGTGACGCACGGCACTATCGTGAAAACTGGATAGCCTGGGACGCTCCGCGCCATCTCTGGCACTTCACCCCCTCCACCCTCGGCACACTGCTTGAACGGCACGGATTGGAGATTTCAAGAACGGGTTCGTGGCTGCCGGATACGCTATACAACTGCTGGAAAAGCGAAAAACTGATTGCGAACTTCGAAAATCGTACCTTCGGGTTTCGGGAAATAACCGAAACGCTCCTGCAGACAACCCTCGGCTTAGCCTCCTCGATCTTCAATCTCAGGAATGCGTCATCCATTGTCTATTATGTCCGCCGAGGAGAACGAAATTAACCCTTGACCGGAACCCTCACTCCTGAACGTCCCAGAGTCCTGTCGAGCTGCACGCTGGCCATTATATAATCATATACCGACTGAAGATAGTTTGTTTTAGCCTTGTTCAGCTGCAGTTCCGCATCGCTGAGCTCAAGGCGCGAACCGATACCTTCTCGAAATCTGAGTTGGGATATCCGGTAACTGCGTTCGGCAACGCTGATGGTTTTCGACTGCACCTCTATACGCTTCTGAGCTTCCCGGAATGCCGAGAGTCTCACCTCCACCTCGGTTCTGATGTTCGCCTTGAGATCCGCATAACGGGCAATGACCTGCAAACGGGCTATCCTGGCCTGCTCCACGCGAGCGCTGATCCTGAAACCGGTAAAAATCGGCATACTTACCTGCAGACCTACTGAAGAAGAAACCGGCCAGTTCGAATCGGCAAGGCTTACATCGTCGTTGAATGCCGTCTGGGTTTCAAGCTGCCCAAAAGCCGACAAAACAGGAAATCGTTCCGAGCGTGCGGAAAAGACCTTTTCGTCCTCTGCCTCGACCTGAAGTTCAAGCTGCCTGAGATCGGGCCTCGATTCAAGAGCCTCACGGTATGCTGAAGCTATATCGGCCGGATAGGATGCGGGCGAAACCTCAAGCCGTCCGGCAAGCGTTACGTCACTTTCCGCAGAGACGCCCATAGCATTCTTCAACTTCGTCATGCTTATACCTACCATATTTTCCGCCTGTATCAGATCGGGACGAAGGTTCTCGACCGAAAGAAAAGCCTGCAACGTATCGATGTCGGCAGCCACTCCCTGGCGGAACATCGCCCGCGTATCCTTTTGAGCAAGCTCCCAGCGCTCGATGCTCTGGCGAATGAGCTTAAGGCGGTCTCTGGAAATCAATGCATCGAAATAAGCCTGCTTAATTCCGGCAACAACTGCAGACTCGGTGTTGCGATAAGCCTCGTTGCTTATTTTACGCACAACCGAAGCCGCTCTGATTCCGGAAATGGCCGCTCCATCAAAAATCTTCTGCCGCAAATCGAGCGTTGCCGATGCAGAATTGTCCGCGCTGATTTCAAGAGGAGTGAACTGAGTGGGATCCCCTCCGGAAAAAACATTCGGGAAAAAAAGTACCGTCGGCTTCAGCGAACGGGTGTAGGTAAAACTGGTGGAAATCTGGGGCAGAACATCTGCCCAGGTCTCCCTGATTTTCTGCCCGGCCATCTCACGATCGAGACGGGCGATTTCAAGCGAGCGGCTCCTGTTCAAGCCAAGATGGACGGCATCGTCAAGCGTAAGGACATACCTGCCGCTATCTCCAACGGCAGCGACAGGAGCGGACTCGATGACCGCTGGAACGAAAAAAAAGAAAACCGCAATAACCGGCAGCACAAACTTCTTCATGGAAAAGCCACATCAGACATGTTGAAAAAATCGAAACGGTTTTCAATACGCAGATCGTCATCAATATACAAACAGCTGCAGGTTAACGAAAATTCATGCCGGGTAACGACCCCGCCATAACCCACGCAACCTTTCGTCAATGGCCTTTTCTCGACCCGAATCAGATGGTCGGTAAAAAAGCTGGGTCGGCACTCCCTCGGGGAAATAGTGCTGTTCGATAAAATGTCCCGGATACTGGTGAGGATAACGGTACCCCTCGCCATATCCGACTGTTTTCATAAGCGTGGTCGGCGCATTACGCAGATGAAGCGGCACTCCTGCATCCTGAAAGGCTTTAGCTGCCCGCATGGCCTCGTTGATGCCCTCATAGCTTGCATTTGATTTCGGAGATCCCGCAAGATAGGTCACCCCCTGGGCAAGATTGATCCGGGCTTCCGGAAGACCGATCATCTGCACCGCATGAAACACCGAAACTGCCAGAGAGAGTGCGAACGGATCGGCGTTACCGATATCCTCACTGGCAAAAATCACCATCCGACGGGCTATGAAGAGCGGATCTTCACCCCCTTCGATCATTCTCGCAAGCCAGAACAGGGCCGCATCCGGGTCACTCCCTCTCATGGACTTGATAAAAGCCGATATGGTATCGTAGTGTGCTTCTGCGCCTTTATCGTAATGAGGCGCCTTATGCTGCAGTGCCCGTTCAAGCAGTTCGCGCGTCAGCACAACCTCCCGGCTCTCCGGAGGCACGAGGGCTGTAGCTGCTTCTACGGCATTGAGTGCCTTGCGGGCATCGCCACCGGCAAACTGCAGAACAAAAGAGGGATCTTCAAGCACCAGCCGTTTTTCCTTCATGATGACATCGCAAGCCACGGCCCGCCGGATCACCGCCTCGATATCCTGTTCTGAAAGCGGTTGAAGAATATAGACCTGCATTCTGCTGAGCAGCGCTCCATTAACCTCGAAAGAGGGGTTCTCGGTCGTCGCGCCAATGAGAGTAATCAAGCCCTGCTCGATTGCATGCAGCAGCGTATCCTGCTGCGCCTTGTTGAAACGGTGAATTTCATCGATAAAGAGAATGGTTCGCTGACCAGAACAACGGGCATGTCGAGCGCCATCGAGCGCTTTTCTGACCTCCTTGACCCCTGCATCGATTGCCGAAAGCTGTTCGAAGCGATAATGCAGCGATGTTGCGCAGATTTCGGCAAGAGTGGTTTTGCCGGAACCCGGAGGGCCCCATAAAATCATCGAAGGAAGCCTGCCGCTTTCAAGAAAACTGCGCAGGGGTCCATCCCTCCCGACAAGATGCGCCTGACCTGAAAGATCGTCGAGCGTACGAGGACGGACGCGCTCGGCAAGCGGTTTAAACTGCTCAGGAGTGCCGCCCGTTTCGGGATTCGGCAAACCGAACAGATCGGGCTGAAAAAGATCGGGGCCACTCATCTAAAAGCCGTTCTGAGTGAGCCACTCGACGCTGATACGCGAAACCGGAGCGGAAGAAACCCCTGATCCCGACGAAAGCTGACGAGCCACATACTTTCCGAGAATATCGAACTCAAGATTCACTCTGCTCCCTGAAAGCAGGGCGTTGATGGTGGTATGCAGAAAAGTAAAAGGAATTATCGCTACGGCAAACGATGCCTCGCCAAGCCGGGCAACCGTCAGGCTGATGCCGTCGATGGTGATCGAACCGGCGGAAACGATAAACGGATCGAACTCCCGCGGATAGCCTATCCATATCTCCCTGCTTGCGCCAAGTTCACGAACATCGTTTACCTCGCCGACGCAATCGACATGACCAAGCACGAAATGACCGCCAAGACGGTCAATTGGCCTGATGGCTCGTTCAAGATTGACTGCTGAACCGCTGCTGAGTGAACCGAGCGTGGTTTTCGCCAGCGTTTCCTCAACCGTATCGACCTCAAACCACCCCTCGCCGACAGCTACGACTGTCTGGCAGGCTCCGTTTACGCTGACGCTCTCGTCGATCGCAAGAGCGCTGAACTCATTTTTTTCCGCATAATGCACCCGCAGGCGCAACCCGCCGTTACGCCGGTTGACTCCGCTGACAGAACCGATAGTCTTGACTATTCCCGTAAACATTCGACTCCTGACTTGTTACTTCGCAAATTCCATGCCCTTTCAATATACGGTTAACCGCCTTAAATTACCGGATGGGTCCAGCCCGGAATCGCCATTTCTCTCGGTTCCGGAAAAGCGGAATATCCTGGCATATCATCCGTACACCACAAAACCTCCTGCCGGAACCGTAATTCGAATCGAAGATCCCTGCCGCGCTTCCACCGTAACGGCATGATGCTGAAAATCTTCAGCGGTAGTATAGAGACACTGCATGGTGGTGCCGGGAGGGTGTATCGAACTGTCAACCACAATGGAAACAGTCAACCCGTTATCCGTATCGGTATTGACGGCACAAAGCAACTCCTTCCTGGCGAAAACGCGGGACCAGGCGATAATCCAGTGTAATTGACCGTTCATCGGCTGAGGATAGTAAAAATCACCGTCTAAACCCGTAGCAGAAACCTGACGCAGGTACTGCCGCCCGCGCCTCAACTCGATATGATCACGGCGTAACTCGGTCACATCCCGGATGAACCGGTAAACCGGATGCGCTTCGTTGAAAAAATGTCTGCCGGTACTCTGCCTCGAACCGAACGGTCCGCCGAACATGCACTCACGCAGAAAAACGTCGCTGTACGAGTCGTCATCCCGACGATGATCGGCGCCATTGAACGCCTGCTCGGTACCATAGTAGATACAGGGTATCCCCGCTGAAGCGAGGTTCACCCCAAGCACAACCGGCAGAAGCAGTTCGCTCCGGAAATCATCGCCCGCAAAACGGAACTTGTGCCTGACACCTACCTGGTCGTGATCGTCGAACATGGTGACGATATGCTTGCCGTACCACTGCCTGGTATGCTTGTTATCGAGAAGACTGTTTCGAAAAAGATCGAAATACCCTTCCTGCTCATCGGTATCGGGGTTACCGGGACTGCGCGACCCTTTCACCATGAACTCCAGCTTATCGGGAATGTCGTTGATACCCAGCGCGGCATCGAGACCCGTGCTATCGAGAATAGACGCCGCATAGGAACGTCCTCCGGTAATCTCGCCGATGATATAGAAGTTTTCCTTGCCTGCCGAAACGGCAAACTCATGCACGGCAGTTGCAAAAAACCGCACTGCTCCCGGCTCCATATGTTTCACCGTATCGAGCCGATATCCATCGATATCTGCATAGGCAATCCAGAACTGATAGATCTCCGTAAGATGCCTGAGCGCATTCGAAGGGCTGAACTCGCGGATACGACGCTGCAGATCCCAGGCAAGGGCAGGATCTTTCGGGGCATCGCCGAGATGGACGTCCTTGAGGGTACAGAAATCCCCGTCGAGAAATTCCGGAAAACAGTCCCAGTTCCTGATTTCGCCGTGCTTCGACCAGGTTTGTTCGTCCTGCAGTTCTTCCGGCCAGACAGCTCCATCGGTGCTTTCGAAATCCATTCTGCCGAAAGGGAGGCTTCCAGGATCACCGCTGTGCAGGCGGTATCCCTGCACAGGCCATTCACAACCGTCCTTATAGGTGTACTGCGCGTTGCCCTCATAAGCGAACACATCGCCTGCATGATTGATGATAATATCGAGAATGACCCTGATGCCGGACTGATGCGCAGCGGCAACAAAATCCCTCAGCTCTTCCCTTGTTCCGAAATGCGGATCGACATCGAGAAAATTCTGAATACCGTAACCGTGATAATCGCCGCTCCCCGTAACCTGCCTGAACACAGGGCTGACCCATACTGACGTAATCCCGAGCCGTTTCAGATAACCAAGTTTATCCTTCATGCCCGCAATAGTTCCTCCACACCAGTTTCTACCCGCCTCAAACCACGCATCCCTGTCAGCGGTGCCGGCATCGTTCTGCGGTGAAAAAAGGAGCGTCGGTCTCGCTGAATCGTTTTCCCCAACCGGTGTTCCATCAAGAGATCCAAAACCGCCGGATTCACGGCCGTCCGAAAAACGGTCGAGAAAAAGAAAATATAACACCTCATCCTCCCAGGACGCCGGGGAAGGATAGAACCGCTTTCCTTCGAGAAGTTCTGAAACATCAATTTCCCTGAGACTGCGCTCAACAGGCCGTTTTTCTGTAAATACAGGATTTACCGACATGATAGAAAAGGGTTATGGGGTTACTGCTGCATGTAATAATTTACATTTGTTCGTTTGCCTGAAGTATACGTATAAAACTGTTGAATTAATCAAAGCAAACCGTATCGTAACAGACAGAAAAGCCTGCACTCTGGCCGTTCTGTTGTCATGTAAAGTAAGTGAATGAAAATGCAAATGTGAAAAACAGGAGTGCGAGATTCAAGCCCCGTACAGAAACGAAAGCAGTTGGATCCCCTCAGAAGCAGTATAACTGTTACCGGAAATGCGAATCCGGTACGAAACCGATCGAGGCCGACACAAACCTGCATGTTTGTGTCGGCCCGGTTGTTTCTCCTCTCCGTCCGCCTTGCTCTTTGAGTGCTTATGACACTTTATAGAGGCGTCCCTAAGATATTTCTGCCCTTATAGACTCGGCGGTATCCCCTTCTCGAATCAAGTACCGATCAGGCAAGCGAGATACAATGCGCCCCTGAAGGCCATACAGTATAATCTTCACGCAGTACGTGAGAGTTTCGAGCGTCGGCCAACGCAGCCCTCGCCTGTATGACGAGTAACAGTGATTCCGTCAGGCAAGAGCCTTCAATGCGGCATTATAATCCGGCTCCTCGACAATTTCGTGCACCAGTTCGGTATAGACAACCTTGTGCTCGTTATCGACAATAACAACCGCTCGGGCAAGAAGTCCTTTCAGAGGACCGGTTTCAAGTGCAACGCCGAACTCCTTTCCAAAATCCGGTGAACGGAAAACCGAAAGCGAAACGACATTGTTCAACCCTTCGGTTTCACAGAAACGCTTGTGTGCAAACGGAAGATCTGCTGAAATACAAAGCACCATTGTATTATCGAAAGAAGCCGCCTCCTGGTTGAAACGTCTCACCGAAGCAGCACAAACAGCGGTATCGAGGCTGGGAAAAATATTCAGCACAAGACGCTTGCCTTCATAATCAGCCGGACCGGCTTCCGAAAGATCGGTCTTTACAAGACAGAAAAACGGCATATCAGAGCCGATTGCCGGAAGATTGCCGGCAGTTTCAACGGGATTGCCTTTCAGGGTAACTGTTGCCATAATGAAAAAGATGTTTAGGGATTGAGGTTTCACAATCAGAGATCAGGTAAACCCAAGAAACCGCAAGAGCCTGCATTAAGTTTCTGGCTCGCCCGGATTCTTTGAGATACAATAAATACCGAATCCATTGCAACGGGAACGGGATGCTGTCCTGCGATGAACAAAACGGATCATAAAAAAAACTGACCGACTCAACATCGATGACGCTTGCTCCGGCTGCGGAAGCAACCGTTTACGAATGAGTCGAGAAAAAACGCCTCTTTTCTGTTTTTTCTCTCACGCGCCGGCCTCGACAGTAACAGGATCACGAGGTTTCACCCAATTGAAAAGCTTTTCAGCATCGGTCATAAGCAGCCTCACGCAGCCGTGAGAAGCAGGATAACCCGGCAGAGACTGCTGGTGCATGAAGTATCCTCCATAGAAATTGATCGAAAAAGGCATCGGGGCGTTATCGTATTTTATGGAGAGCTTGTGCCTCTGCTTGTAGTTCACAAAAAACTTTCCGGGCGGCGTGCGGTAGGTTTTTCTGCCGCTTGAAACAGGTCCCCAGAAAAGCAACCGGCCTTTTTCATAGGCTCCGAAATACTGACGATCAAGAAAAATACGAATTTCTCTCTCCCCTCTGCTGTTGGTCAGCAGTTCAGGTACCGGAACATATCTGGCGGCCTTTTGAATATCGATCGGCAGAAGGACTGTTTTCCCGACAGGAATATGCCGCTTGTCGACCCGGTTGACCTTCATGAAAATAACCTGACAGAGCGAATCGCCCGCGCAAACCTTCGATAGCGACTCTCCCCTCTTGAGTTTCTGATTGACGAACCCGTCCGGAATCAGGGGAAGTGCCGCGCTGTCCGGTTTCCTCGCCGGCAGAGCAACTTCCGATAAACTTTTCGAAGAGTCCGATACTGCCTGTATCGCTTGTTGCGGGCGGAGAAGGGAATCTGCAGCGGAGGGTTCGCTTCGAACGAACTGTGAGGTTGCCGTCTGCTGCGGCTGTTCGGCAAAAACCAGGGTTGAAGAAGCGATGATCAGAATGGCTATGCCTGATGTCAAGCCCATGCCAGATAAAAAATGACGAAAGCGTATTGAACTGTTCATGACTGTTTTTCGAACAAACACCGTTAAAAGCAGAAGCGTTTCCTGCTTCTTGTCTCACTGAAGAAGCACACAGGGAAACCGATAAAAAGAGACCAGATACCTGCCGAATGTTTGTAAACAGTGATCGGAAACCAGAACATCGAATCATCAGACGGGGCGTATTATGCATTCATAGCTTTCGAATGTAAAATAATATCAGGAAAAGGACAAAAAAAATCCATAATAGACCTGACAAGCTGCCTCATTACCATGCATTTTCCCCTTCGGGACGCCCTGACGCCGGAAAAACCTGAAAACTGCCGCTCAGCGAAAGCGCATGCAGGGGATAATCGTACAGGGCCGAAAGCAAGCTGGAGGTTAGGGTCTCTTCCGGAGTGCCATCAGCGAAAACCAGCCCATTGCGAAGCATCACCACTCGACGGATTCCCGGCGGTATCTCATGCACGTGGTGCGTTACGAGCAGAACTGTTTTCCCGCATCGCATGAGAGCTCCGAGCTGTTCGAGGTAGAGAAACGATGCCTTGAGATCAAGACCGGAGGTCGGCTCGTCGAAAAGCAGTGTGCCCGGGTCGGTGACAAGCGCCCTGGCCAGCAGAAAGCGACGCTGTTCGCCGGTTGACATACTGCCGAATTCCCGGTTCTTCAGACTGCGGATACCGAGCGACTCCATAACCTCCTCAGCCTTGCGATACTCCGTCTCGCTGAACACCTGATTCCTCCATGTATCGATACTCGAATAAAAACCCGAAAGTACGACGTTCATGCCCCGGGCGCACGAAAGATAGTCGTGCTGCAGGTCATGGGAAACAACGCCGAGCCTTGAACGAAGTTCCCGGACGTTCCAGCGCTCCCTGCCGAAAACCCTGATATGGCTGTCAGGCGAAAAAACCGGGTGCAGTTCACCGGAAACGAGCTTCATCAGTGTGGATTTTCCCGCTCCATTCGGCCCCAGAACAGCCGTACTGCAACCTTCTTCGATCTGCAGTGAAAACCTGTCGAACACCCTTGTCCTGCCACGGAAAACCGTTAAGTTGCGAATATCGAGTAGCGAGCCCATCCGAGACCCGCCCCTCAGTTCCAGCGACCATTCGATCCCCCGAGCGAGTAGCGCCCCGCCCCGAGAAAGAAAATCGACAACGAGCCGAACAGATAGAGAGCCTGAAGCTCAAGAGCATAAGCTCCGTGTTCCGTAATCGAGTAAAGATCTCCCATATGCACCAGATAGACGGCCATCACCATGACAAACGCCTCGATGAGAGCGGCGGCGCGGGTGTTGAAACCGAAAACAATCATCAGCGGGGCAAGTATTTCGCCCACAATAATTCCATGTGAGAGATATCCCGGAAGGCTCGACTTCTCCAGCATCCGGGAAACAAACGCATAACCGTGCTGAAGCTTGTGGATGCCGTGAAAAAGCAGCAGCCCGCCCACGGATAGCCTCAGCAGCAGTTTTCCGATATCGTTGCTGTTGAATGCACGATCGAACATTTCAGTCCCCTTTTTTGAGAATTTACGCTTCATAGCTTGTGTAATTATTTCTGCTCAACCTGAAACATATGCCGTGAGAAGAAGATCCCTCCCGAATCGGCAGGGCGGATCAAAATCGAGCTTGATCGCCTGTTCGGGAAGTCTTATACCGATTGGGGCAAATGCGCTCATGCCGTCACCTCCAAACAGTACGGGCGCAATGAACATGTAAAGTTTGTCGAACAGTTCCATCCTGACAAAGGATGACCCCAGACGACCGCCCCCCTCTACAAGAACGGAAAGTATCCGTCGCTCATACAGTTTATCGAGCACCGCTGCAAGGTCGAGGCCGCACTCCCGCTCATCTACTCCGAACACCGCAACTCCCTTTTTGGCGAGTTGACGCGCTTTTTGCGAATCCTGCATCGATAGCGCGGTAAAAACAACCGTCTCGGCCTCCGTATCGAAAATACCGGCTCCGACAGGAATGCTCAACCGACTGTCGAGCACGACGCGAAGCGGGTTACGCCCGGCACAGTGCCTTACGGTGAGCCGGGAATCGTCGGCTATAACGGTAGCAGCACCGGTAAGAACCGCATCGAAGGAACAGCGGAGACGGTGGACTTCGGTTCTCGCCTCCTCTCCGGTTATCCATTTCGAAGCGCCCGATACCGTAGCGATCTTCCCGTCGAGTGTCTGCGCAAGTTTCAGGGCGACAAAGGGACGGCCTTTCCGATGAACAGTGATAAATGCCTCATTAAGACGTTCCGATTCGGTTTCGAGCACACCTTCAATCACCTCGACACCGGCAGCAACCAGTTTGCCTATCCCTTTGCCGGCAACCTTCAGATGAGGGTCCCGGCAACCGATAACCACACGGGGAATGCCCATTTCAACGATCATATCACTGCAGGGCGGAGTTTTTCCGAAATGGGAGCAGGGTTCAAGATTGACATAGAGCGTTGCATTGCGAAGCAGCTCGTGATCAGCTACCGAAGCGACGGCATTGACCTCGGCATGCGGGCCGCCGTACTGCCTATGGAACCCTTCGCCGATAATCTGACCTCCGGATACAATCACACAGCCAACCATGGGATTGGGGCTGACAGCTCCCGACCCCATGAGGGCAAGCTCATGACAACGCTGCATATAGTGTTCATGGGTATGATCCCGCACCTTGCCCCCCCTCAGCACTCTTCGACATGAACGTTAACCAGCCTGACTCCTGAAAGCCTGAGCAGTTCGTCGATATGTTCGATTTTGTATGGTTTATCGTAGTAGATTGTTTTAATGCCTACGTTAATAAGCACTTTGAGACAGTGAATGCAGGGACTTGCCGTGATATAGATATCGGCATCCTTTATCGAAACCCCGTGCTTTGCGGCCTGTGCTATGGCATTGATTTCGGCATGAATGGTATTGACGCAGTTTTCTTCGATCGTGCCGTCGGGATGTGTGCTTCGGTAAATTCTGCAGTTTGTTTCGTTGCAGTGCGGCAGTCCCGAAGGCGCGCCGTTGTAGCCTGTGGAAAGAATATTGTGATCTCTGACGATCACCGCGCCGATATGACCGCGCGTACAGGTCGCCCGTCGGGAAATCAGATGCGCGACGCTCATGAAATACTCGTGCCAGCCAAGCCGTTTTTCCTGCCCGTCGTGGCCATCGCAATCCTGTGAACCGCAGCAGCCGCCTGAACCCTGTTCTTCCTTCATTGTCATGTTTTTTAATACATTACGAGGTCGCAACCATTAACCCGTTGTAATCCCTGCCGCAATTTGACCAGACGTTTCAATCAATCGACGCTGATGCTCAAACCGGTCTCTATCGTTAAAAAGCTGTATCGCATTACGATAAGATGTTCTTAAAATAGGGAAAAAGAAACCGCTTAAACAACTCATGCAACGCAATTACTTCACGCTTTACCATACCGCCATGGAGCTGCATGAACGGCTTGCCGGCGGGTTCGTATTCGAAATCCATTCGCAGCAGAAAAACGAGCTGACGCTGAGCTTCGTCACGGCAGCCGGAGATCACCTGCAGGTGGTAATGGTATTGCGCAGGCCTGAGCTCTGCCTTTTCACAAAAGAAGGCATGAACCGTCGGAAACGGCAGAGCGCAAACCTGCTGCATACCATCTGCGAGCGGGAGGTCACCGGCGTTGCAATGTCGCCGTACGACAGGGAAATTCTTGTCGGGCTTTCGGGAGGCGACACGCTTGTATTGCGCCTCTTCAGCGCCTCAGCCAATGCATTTCTCGTCTCGGAAGGGATCATTACCGATGCCTGTACCGCCAGGAACGACCTGGTCGGAAAAATATACCGTGAAAAGGACAACCATTTAGCGCAGGACATCATCCGCGAACTGGAACTCCTTGCGCAGAACAAACAACTGTTTTCATCGAGAATCGGGCGCGCTGCGGGCCCGGATAATCAGGACTCGTTCAACTTCCTCCCGGGCTTCGACCGGACGATGCTGCGGGCTCTCGCTGAACGGGCAGGCGGAAATGACGATCCTGACAATCTTTTCAATGCTTTCAGGGATATATTCTACGAACTGCTCGATCCGCTGCCGCAGACAGGGAGAACGCCGGAAGGCAAACCACTCTTCAGCATCCTGCACCCCCCTCTTCCGGAAAGCGTAACCTGCTCATCGATGCTTGAAGGCCTGAACCGGTACAGCTCGGCAATTTGGGGCTGGCTGCACACCGCAGAAGCACTGGGTGGTCTGGAAACCACATTACGTCAGCAACTGCGCAAAATCGAAAAAGAGCTGCAGGGATACGATCCTGAAATGCTTGCAGAAAATGCAACCAGGTATGAAACCTGTGGCCATCTGCTCATGGGAGCACTTTATCTTGAACGTACCTCTCCGGACAGTATAACCGTTCCCGACCTCTTCAATCCGGGCAGGCAGGATATCACCATCACTCTGAAACCGAACATATCGCTCAGCGACAATGCTGCCGAGTATTTCAGAAAAGCCTCGAAAACAAGGGGCAAATGCGCAGCTATGGCGCAGCGCAGAACCGAACTCGAGAAGAGGAAAACGGTACTCGAGTCACTTTCAACAGAACTCGTTTCGCTCGTTACGCCCAAATCAGTAAAACAGTTCATCGAAGCCAACCAGGCGAAGTTGCGGGGAACCGGCATACCGTCGCCAAAAACAGCTTCCGGGCCATCCTCCCGTTTCAGAACCGTTAAACTTTCGCCCTCGGTTACGCTCTATATAGGCAAAAATGCAAAAAACAACGAACAGCTTACCTTCGCATTTGCCAAACCCGACGATATCTGGCTCCATGCGAGAGGCAGTGCAGGCTCGCACTGTGTACTGAAAGGAGCAACCATGCAGCAAAAAGAGGAGATCCGCAAAGCAGCGGAATTCGCCGCACGGCATTCGGCGGCACAACATTCCGAACTGGTACCGGTCATGTACACATTAAAAAAATATGTCCGGCGCTCAAAAAAACTCCCGCCCGGACAGGTTATCGTTGAGCGCGAAAAGGTTATCCTGGTTCAACCGGCTAAAAACGATGAGTAAATTATCTCCGCATGAAGGAACGTTCAACATCCTGAACTCCTTACGTAATCATAAACTCTTAAATGAGAACCCCCTGAACAAAAAACCTTTTCACCGTTGATAAAAAATCCGGAATAAAACCTATATCTTATGGAAAATTATAAACTTGTTCTCCCGGAACATCTGAACCACTACGGATTTCTTTTTGGAGGAAACCTGTTGAAATGGATCGATGAAGTGAGTTATATTGCCGTCACGCTCGACTACCCCGGCTGCAACTTCGTCACCGTAGGCATGGACAAGGTGGAGTTCAGAAAAAGCATCAGAGGGGGAACCATACTCTGTTTCGTGAATGAAAAAAGCAGAATCGGGGAAACGTCGATCGAATACACGGTAAACGTATACAAGGACACCATTGAAACAGGTGAACGGATCATTGTGTTCAGCACGCATATAACGTTTGTCTGTCTCGACGAAAACGGACAGAAAAAACTGATCTGCGGCACAGAAAAATAAGGAGCATCCTTTATCGCCTGGCGACATCCGGCAACAAGCCTGAATCGACACGGCAGACAGCGTTAAGATCATTACGACACCATTAATTGGATTGCAACTCTATGACGACATCATGGAACAGTACTGAACGGTTCGACCGTGCAGCTGCCGAGTGGGATGAAAACCCGAGAAGAACGGCTCTGGCAGCTGGAATCGCCCAGGCGATTCTCGAAACGGTGAACCCCGACAGCTCGATGCAGGCCATGGAGTTCGGCTGCGGAACCGGTCTGCTGACCCTTGCTCTTGCCGCACATGTCGGCAAGCTGACCGCAATTGATACATCGCCGGAAATGCTTGCCATACTGCAGAAAAAAATCGATACTCTCGGCATATCCTCCGTCGAAACGCGCTGCCTGGACCTGGTGCAGCAACCCGGAATCATAACGAAGCTTGAGAACCTCGACCTCATCTTCAGCAGCATGACCCTGCACCATATTGCCGATACAAAAGCATTGCTTGAACGACTGAGCGGATTTCTGCGTACCGGAGGCATTGTTGCCATAGCCGACCTGGATCCGGAGGACGGTTTTTTTCACGACGACGACGCTGAAGAGGTACATCCCGGTTTCGAACGTTCTCAGCTGCACTCCATTCTCGAAAATGCCGGTTTCGGAAAAATCGCATTCAAAACCGCTTATGAAGTGCATAAAACAAACCGCTCCGGCATACTGAAAACGTACCCTGTTTTTCTGGTCACTGCAGTAAAACTATAGCTCCCAACATTTTCACCACCGATTAACGCACATGGATTTCAAAGCTGTTATATTCGATCTTGACGGAACACTGCTCGATACTCTTGAAGACGTCATCAATACTCTCAATTCCGTCCTTGAATCGCACCGCTACCCTACCCACTCGCTTGATGAAGGAAGATATCTGGTAGGTCACGGCATGCGCGACCTCGTCAGAAAAGCGCTGCCGGAAAACACTGCTACTGAACCGCTTATCGACGCACTGCTCGTCGATCTCATGAACCATTACAGCAGTAACTGGAACCGCCATTCGAAACCGTACCCCGGCATAGCTGAAATGCTCGACGACCTCACGGCTCGCGGCATGAAAAAAGCCATTCTCTCGAACAAGGCAGACCGGTTCACGCAACTCTGCGCAAAAGAGCTGCTTTCCAACTGGACATTCGACGTGGTGATGGGCCATCACAGTGCCATCCTCCACAAACCCGATCCGGCAGGAGCCCTGCTTGTCGCTGAAATGCTGAAACATAAACCGGAGGAAATTCTCTATATAGGCGACAGCGGCATCGACATGCAAACCGCATCGCGGGCAGGTATGTATCCGCTCGGAGTACTCTGGGGATTCAGGCCGGCGGAAGAACTGCTCGAATTCGGAGCAAAAACACTGGTGGAGAAGCCGGAAGATATAACGAAGTTTCTGTGAACTGAATGAAGAAGTCAGACAGATCCGGCAGGCCCGACTCTTCCGACACGCATTTCCAGACTCCTGAATTCCTCACAGGAACAACCGGGACGTAAAGGACAAAAAGGACATCAATAATGAAAATCCGTTTTGGAGGGCTTCCCTGAGTTGCGACTACCGGATGGCTTAACGCTTAACCCGATCTTCCCCTCACCTGTCTCCCGACTCACCGCCCACGTTTTCCCGTCTCCTAAAAAGTAACCGTCACACCTGCAAGCGGCACCGGCTCGCCGGATTCGACCATTCCCCTTTCCATACGATCTTCCTCGTCGTTGATCATGCCGCCTACGGCAAGACCGACAACAGTGCCGATTGCCGCTCCGACGATGGTATCAGACAACCAGTGTTTGTCGTCGTAGACCCGCTGAACGGCAGTCAGCGTTGAAAGAGCGTACAAACCAGCCGTTGCCCAGGGTCTGTTGATGCGCGTACCGAGTACGGAGGATACGGCAAAAGCTGATGCGGCATGTCCCGAAGGAAACGACCAGTTTGGATTTTCGTCGGCAAAAAACAAAAACCGCCGGTTTCCCTCCTGTTTGAAGGGTCTGCTCCTCCCCGCCGTGGCTTTAATGACTCCGGTAATGAGCATGGCGAAAGTATGGGCCTCGATGACCGCCCTGCCGGTCAGCCGCACGTCGTCGGATCCGGCAATTATGCCGCCGAGATAGATGAGAGAACCAAGACCGTAACCGGTACTGAACCTCCCGTAGTAGTCACCTGCAGGCATCACTGCATCGAGAAAAGGAGTGTGATGCGAGCGGGCATAGTCGCGCACCGGTTCATCGGCAACAAATGCAGACGCAACGGCAGCTCCAGCCACTGCGACTACAGTCGCCCAGTCGCCACCGTCAAAATGTGACGGAGCGGAGAATACCTCCCTGAAATCCCGATAGATACCCGTCGCATCATCAGAAAGGAAATTTTCGGGACTACCGGCATGAACCACGGAAGAAAAGAAAAAAAACGTCAGAACGACGGCATAGGAAAAAGCCCTGAAAAAGCGGCCTGCAGCCTCGCCTCCGCACACGCGAAGACAAAGGGCAGATGCCTGAATTTGAACGCTTAACATAGGGCGCATGTTATATTCAAAAAAAATCATATCCCGACGGAAATGCTCGGGTATTTTTATGAATGTACCTCTTTTATGGCTATCAACACATCGATAACAGAGCGCGCTGCCGATTACGTTTTCAGGCTGTTCAGGGAAAACGAATCGGAACTGTGTATCTATCATAATTATGCACACGCCGCCGAAACCGTTGCGAACTGCAGGGAAATTGCAGAAGGCATGAGAACGACGGAACACGATATCGAAATTCTGGAACTTGCCGCATGGTTTCACGATACCGGCTGCCTGTTCTCCATGCAGAATCATGAAGAAAAAAGCACGGAAATAGCAAAACAGTTTCTCGATGATGCCGGCTATCCGAAAGAAGAAACGGAAACGATATGCCGCTGCATTCTTGCAACAAAACTGCCGCAAAAACCGCAGACACGGCTCGAAGAGATTCTCTGCGATGCCGACCTCTCACACCTTGGAAAAACGGGTTACCGTGAAAAAAGCGAGCTGGTGCGCATGGAGATCGAGAAAAATGAAAACAGAAGTTTCATCGATGCCGAATGGCTTCAATTGAACATCGATTTCTTTAACAGGAACCCTTTCCACACAAGATATGCCAGCCTTGCCTTTAACGAAGAACGCACGAAAAATCTTGTTGAGCTGCATCAGCGTCTGAGAAAAAAAAACGGTAAAGACGATAAAGAAAATGATCCCGAAAAGGTCGATCAGGAAAAAAAGAAAAAAAAGAGTCCCGGAGGAACTGCCGAAAGAGGTCTGGAACGCAATATGGAGGTGTACTATCGGACGGCGTCGAGAAACCATGTTGATTTCAGCGCCATCGTCGATCATAAGGCAAATATCATGATCCAGACCAATTCACTGATTTTTTCAATCATCATATCTCTCCTTGTCAGAAAACTCGATGAATTTCCTCAGCTCATGCTTCCCACCTTCATTCTGCTTGGAAGCTGTGTCGCCACCATCATCACCTCTGTGCTCGCCACGAGACCCAAAGTCACGACATCGAATACAACAATCGACACCATCAAACAGAGAAAAGCCAACCTTCTCTTTTTCGGCTCCTTCATCAACCTCAAACTCGATGATTTCGAATGGGGCATGAAAGAGATGCTTAATGACAAATCGTATTACATCGACAACATGATACGCGACACCTATTTTCTCGGAAAAGTACTCGACTACAAATACAAATTCCTCCGACTGTCCTACGACATCTTCATGGCAGGACTTGTAGTATCCATTTCCATGTACGCATCCGCATTCATCAAGTAATTCGATTTCCAGAAAAAAATATACCGTTATTTACCCTCAGGCAAAAAGACGCGAAGCAGGATCGAGAAACCGAAACTCAGTAAAAGAAACAGTAAACCCTTAAATTACTCCCCATTAACAAGCTGGCGCCTGACAAACCTCCCCGCATTTCGATCTTTTCCTTTCCGCCCTCCCGTCACATCTTCTCTGCATCGTATGGTTCTGTATTATGAGTACATGAAGAAATTGAATTGGAATAAACCGATCGCAACCCCGAACCGTTACTTAAGGAGTGCGTACAGGCAGACATCGTGCGTCCTTCCCTTGAGTTTCAGGCAGCCGATAAATTCGGTTTGAACCTTTTGCAGGCAGTTGACCGGAAACATCATGAACAGTTCCTCGGATACAAGCAGGTGCTGATGGAAATGAACGCATTCAGCCTGAATTCTCGACGCCGTATTGACCGTATCTCCATGATAGACAATCTCTTTTTTCATATCGCCCACCTCCCCGGCTATGACCTTGCCAACATGCATCCCGGCCTTGAACTGCGGCTGATAGCCGTATGATCTTCTGTACTTGCCTGAAAGAGCTGACATTTTGTTCTGGATTTCAAAAAAGCAGCGAACACAATTCATTTTTTTTGTCCCCTGAGTAATATCCCATGTTACAATAACGGCATCGCCGACATACTGATAGACCTCTCCGGAATACCGGGAAATCAGATCGGAGATATCATTGAATACGTTATAGAGCAGATCATGATAACGGGCATGACCAAGTTTTTCGGCAATCGGCGTAGAACCATAGAGATCCATGAACATAAATATCCGTTCTTCCTCATGAGGTACCCGATACCGGTCGAACAGGGCATTGAGTATGTTTTTTTCGCCCACCCGGGTTATCAGCAGATGAAGATTCCTTATCGGCAGCGATATCATAAAGAGAAAAAAAAGCAGCGGCAAAAACTCGAGATGAAGAAACAATTGGAGGGCCGCATGCAAATCGCTGTATCCGGAACCGATGACTGAAACAACAAGATGCTCGACAAGGACATATATGAACAGCCCGACAAGCGCAGAGAAAACATACAACACGACACCTGCTAAAAATGACCAGAGAAAACTCATTTTCGCAGTCAGGGGAACGATCAGGAATTGATTGACAAGAGCTACCACTCCCCCTGCAAAAAAAGCCAGCGCAATAAAACGCAGAAAAGAGAAAAGATCGAAGGAGGACGGATGGCCCAGCAACGAACTGCCGATAACGGTCATCAGACCATAATAAGCAACAAAAGCAGCAACATACTCTGCCGTAATCCATAAAGCAGCGAGTGTTTTCTGAAGGGTTTTATTCTCAAACATCATGAAATCAAAATAACTGACCAGAAAAAAACATGTGACCGTATATGAAAATATCCCTTGTCGTAAACAAAAAACCCGGACGGCTCCGGGTTTCCCTCTTCTGACTGCCACCTGAAAATAACTCAGCGGAACCGGTTCAAGACTGCAGTTCGATCAGTCGTTTCACCACCCCAATTACATGAATGAGTAAACAAAAAGCAATCGGAAGAAGTTCGAAATAACATCAGAAACTAAAGCCGGTTCTGAGATACAAACCGTAATCATCGATCAGCCTGCCGTCATCGAACCCCCTGGCATAGACAATGCTTGCACTGTAACGGGACTGGATGAACCCGAACCACAAACCGCTGCCTGCCGATGTGTGCCATACTGAAGAATCCTCTCCATCAAGAAAAACCCTTCCGGTTTCGGCAAAAACAACAGGTCCATAGATGACCGGAACAAGAAACTTGAACTTACCGAAATAAAGCCTGAGCTCCGAACCGGCGTAGAGTGAGGCATCGCCGGCAAATCGCTGCCGGTCGTATCCTCTGAGGGATGTCGATCCACCGAGAAACGCTGCCTCCCAGAAGGGATAGTCGCCCCAGATTTTTTCGCCGCCGAGCCGCAACACAAGTCTTGAATACCCTGATGAAGAGAGTGGTATATAGGAACGGATCTCTCCGCGAATCCTGGTAAAAGCCTCTTCATTACCGAAAAAACGAGGATAGTGGAAGCCTTCGACATCCGCAACGAAACCGCTGAGCGCTGATGTACCACCCTGTTCTTCTCCTGCGGCGAGGCGTCCTGCCTGTTTGCGCGGAGACAGTTCAACCCCTTCACCGCTCTCCCTTGAATCGTAATGGAATCCTGCATGGAATCCCCCGGCAAAATCGTCGTCTATTCCCGGAATGGATGCCCTGTTGACGTCCATCAGGGAACCGGGATCGATTTCAAGATCGATCCACTTTGCAGTGACACCTGCACTCCAGTGGTATTTTCTGTCCATGGGATAGCGGAGCGAAGCCCTGAGCGTAGTTACCCGGTTCATCACCTCAAAATCGGCCTCCCTGAATCCTGAGCCCCTGTAGTAATTTTCATTTCCAAGCCCGTAGAAATTGATCATATCGAGCCCGGATGTTCCCGCCTCGATGAGAAGACTGGCATTTCTGAACAACGTTCTGAAATCCCCCCGGTAATGGAGCTGATAGCGAAGGTCTTCTCCGGCAGCCACGCCCCCGCTTAACTGCATGTTGTAGCGAAAGGGTTCCGAATTGAAACCGTAGTCCTCAACAGTCACACCCCAGCCGAGATATGGCCCGTAATCCGGAGAATAATCCGCTCTGAGTCCGGTAATGTTGGCGACTACTTCCTGACCCGAATCCCGTGGCCGAAGATCGTATTTCTCCTTGTCGTCCTGCGGCTCAGGGGCCATCTTATGCCGGTCAATGACCGTGTAGCGGGTTCCTGAAAATTCCGAATGCTCTCCATCGTCATAGAAAAAGGTTGCCTTCTCGCCCGTCCAGGGGTAACCGGAAGCCGGTTTTTCCGATCGGTCTTCAAAACGATCGGCCCCTTCTCCGCCGATTACCCTGACTTTCACCCCATCTTTGCCGACAGCCCCGTCAACAAGAACATCGTCATCGCCGCCGCGAAGATAGAGCCTTACTTCACGGGTCTCCCGAGGGTTGAAAAGGCGCCTGAAAACAGGAGTCCCGCTCGGCTCTTTTGATGAGCCTGCTTTCTGAAAAACGGAAACTTCCACCTGACCGTCCTGAAGACGGTGAACCAGGGCCAATTCAGGTTTACTGCTTGCAAAAACGTCTACATCTTCCGCATAAACCATATAGAGTTCAAGAGCGGCCCTTACAAGCAGATCCCTTCTCGCCAGAAGTTCATTTTCAAGGCGTGGACCTTCCTTCGCATACATGGCCTGCGGCATTTTTCCGACAGCTTCGCGGATTACCGCATCGGTAAGTTTCTGCTGAAGGCCGACCGCGACCGCATTCCACTCCGACCGTCCCATACCCGAGAGGATCCGCCGGTCAAGCGGCCTGCCAGACCAGCTCAGGTATCGGATATCGGGATACGCATCACCGAAACCCTCTATCTGGGGAATGATCTGAGTAATGATCCATGAAAACACTCCGTCCTGGCGGGAGAAAGCGTTGTCCCGATCCCGGGGAATGGGCGCCCATGTAATCAGACCGTCTTTTTTATATCCAGCCCACCGCCACTGATCGGAATGACGGTCCCAGTCACCGATAAAAAGATCGATAAGCCTCGCACGCAGATATGACCTTGCATCGATGCGGTTACCGCTGTCCTCTTCAAGAGTGTCGAACACTTTATAAGTCCCGGAAATTTTATCGGCACCCCTGAATCCTGCACCGGGAAGCGAACTCTCTTCCGGGCGCTCTTCAATGGTACCGACAAGACCGGCAAATTCATCGTAATGCCGACCAAGAAGCTCCTTGTCGTAAGGCAGTACGATGATCTGAGGCGTTACATGATAGACCCCGGCGGCATCGAGCAGCGGAGAGGCAACAAGGGCGGAAACCGGGTTAGAGGCGCTGACCTGATCCTGCACCACATCAGAGACAATCGTATTACGCAGCTTCGAAGGCATCCCGCGGGCCGGATCCTTGTCAAGCGTCCTGAAACGGTACTCTTTACCGTCAGCACCTCTGAAGCTGAGGGTAAGGGTCTGAAAGCCTCCGCCTTTTTCAAGAGGAGTCAACCCCCCGCCAAATGTCTTGAGATCAAGAACCTGTACCTCGACAGGAGTTGTCCAGAGGGAACGCCAGTGGCTTCCGAAAATCAACTGATGCAGAGCCCCGGCCTCATACTCCGCTCCCGGTACAACCGTAACGGAACGGTTGCCCGTCAACATTTCAATGGGAACCTTCGATGGTTGTGCATGAGCACCGGAAAACGGGGTTATGACTGTACAGGACAGAAAAAGGGCACAGGTAAAATCTTTGAGAGAGAGCTTCATGGCAAAATCCCTTTAAATAGATGAACTTCTGAAATCGCTGTTCTCCGTTCCTGACAGAACCAGGTAATGCATGCGGGCTGAATTTCAGATCGGTAACAATTGAAAGCGGATACGGGCAACAAAAAGTTCTTCAGAAAACTGAAAAACGCAGGTTACTTTGAGCGCATGGAATACGCGGATACCGTTCCCTGCAGAATATCTTCGCTGCTGATGAGAAGAGTGTTGTCAGGCATGACGACCATCCCTTCGGGTTGCGGATGATAAACCGCAGGAAGAGCGAACACATTGAGAAGCGAACCGGTTCCGGCATCGATTTCGGCAATCAGACGGGACTCTGCAGAAAGAAGAAAAAAAGTACCGGAAACCGGATGTCGGGATATTGCCGATGGTTTGAACCCTTTTTTCCCGGCCGATGCCGCAACAGTCCGGGCATCGACAATAAATCGAGGCGATTTCCGAAGAGTCATTGAGGCGAGAGGGAAAGAAAAAACCGGGCGTTCGTCCGTTTTCCGAAAACCTTTTTTTTCAGCCGATTTTTTACAGGAGAGCAGCAAAGCATCGGATACCGGGTCATAACAGAGCCCTTCAACTTCATATGATTTTCCGAGTCCGGTTTTATAGACTACGGCCTGGACTTTTTCCTCATTTTTTCCCTCGCGAAATTCATAGAGCGTGCCGCTGCTTGTGACAAGAAAAAAACGGTTTCCGGCAACGGCTATATCCTCAAAATCATCCTCGATTCTTCCTTTTCCGTACCATCGGGCCGTAATTACATGAAATTTCTTGAGAACCTTGCCACTCCGGGGATCAAGCTGAAAAACCGTAGAGAGCTCATCATCGTGGGCGAAAAGTTTTCCTGCTTCCGAAACGGCAAGGCCTGATATTTCACGAAGCGATGAGGGCAGTTTTATCCGATACTCCGGTGTATCGGCAAAATGATAACGATAGAGCAAACCGCGATCCGCTGAAAACGCCACCGAATGGGACAGAATCATCGCTGCGACAAGAGCGCAGAGTGCGAAAATCCGGAATCCGTTTTTATTCATCGGGCGAACTGCCATCTCAGGCAAGCAGACGAAGACGGGAGAAAACATAATCGAGATGATCTTCATTGAGCACAATACGATAAAAACCGGTATTCCCCAGCTCTGTAGGGCTGTTGTCGCGGTCGCTGATAAACTTCCGACTCTGTTTACCGTTAAACCAGTAGACAAGACGGATAATGCTCCCCTCGATCTCCAGAGCGGTGATACCCCGTTTTCCTATAGCACAGCCAGAGTTAAAGACACTGGGTATGGTAAGCGTATTGTACAGACCGCTCCGCAGGCCGATCTTCTTGCCCTGTTTATGACAGGAATCGAGCTCTTCTTTCAATGCCGCAATTTTCTCTTCTATAGCTATTCGCTCCCTGCCGTCTGCCGCCGGATACGATCGGCAGAGATCCTCGATCCGGTAGTTCAGATAGTCAACCTTTGAAAGGGACTCAAAGAGTGGGCGGTGCGTGTGTCCGATAACGGAAACGATCTTGGCGTTATTGGAAAATTCATAGATCGACTTTTCAATGGCAAATCGCCTTCTGCTGTTATAGGCAATGGAAAAATTCCTGATGCCGACAGGTTTGGCTATATAGCGCAGAAAAAAAACGACTGCGCGGCTGACAACAGGATAGGTCTCCCAGAGAAGTACCGAAGCCTGATGACCATGAAAACACAGCAGCGTCTCATTTCCGTAATAAAACTTGAGTGATTCAAACATGAAAGGCGCCAATCTGTACTCCTTTTCATCAACAAGAGCAGCGTCATGATTGCCATAGGTTTTGAAAAAAAAACCGTTCTGCCTGAAACGTATAAAGAGTTCGTAAAAATCATCCCATTGCTCCATAATGCTTTCAAGAGGAAACTTGAAAAGCTCCTCGACATCTCCATTCAGAATAAGGCTGTAGTGTTCAGGATGATAGTAGTCGGTAAGCATCGTTCTGACCAGGTCGGCATTCCTGCGGAATTCGTCTCTCCTGCCTCCGTTACCCATGTGCAGATCGCTGAGAACAAGCACACGTGAATTCTTTTCGAGCGAGAGCGAACGGGCATTGTTGAGCAGACGCTCAAGATGAGGATGTTTTTTATGATGAAGTTGCATAGTTTATATTACCACCGCATTACTCCCGGACCATGCCGGACTCCGGCTTTTTCGTTTTGCCTGTTCAGCGGACAATGGCTCACACTCCGATATAGTTATTTTTTTTATTCCGACAAACTGCCTTACGTCATCGTAATCGGAGAAATGCTTTATCGGCGCTCAAGGAATTCGGCAAAAGAATTGCCGGATCAGTGCTTCGATATCCGGACAAATATACCCTTTCCTGCATGGTTTTTCTGTCAACATCATGCAAATCCTGTCAATGCTTCCTGAAAACAGCCGGACATGCCATTCCGGGTAAATAAATAAGCGATATAACCCGGCGATTTGATAGCTTTATGGAAAACAATGCCTGTAAAAACCTCAAAAAAGAGTTTTCAAGGATACCGATCAATCACAATCCGCGCTATTACCTTTGGCTTCTCCCGAACGATTCAGAAAAATCCGTCAGATGCTGCTCCGTCGGCAAACCAGTCTGACCGTTGTCATGGACAATGTCAACAAATCCCATAATCTCGCTGCTCTCGTCAGAAGCTGCGATGCTGCCGGCATTCATGAAATACATGCCGTTTCGCGCCGTAAGCACATATTTACGCGCCATAATGCAGCTGCAGGCTCAAGCAAGTGGGTGAACATCAATCTTTACCACGATATTGAAAGTGTCTACAGCAGACTCAGGGATGATGGCATGCAGGTGCTTGCGGCGGCATCAACGGAAAAAAGCGTGGATTTCAGGGAGATCGATTATACGTTACCGACGGCGCTGATTCTCGGCGCTGAATGGGATGGCATTTCCGAAGATGCGGTACGCTCGGCTGATCAATGCATCGGCGTGCCGATGTTCGGAATGGTTGAATCACTGAATGTTTCGGTTGCCGGTGCGGTGATAATTTTCGAAGCCCAGCGGCAGCGGCTGCTCAAAGGAATGTACGACCATCCGGCACTGACGGAAACGCAGATGAATCGTCTGCTGTTCGAGCACACATACCCTCGTCTGAGTGAAAATCTTCAGGAAAAAGGTATCGACTATCCCCCTCTTGACGATGACGGATATATTCTTTCCCCGGAAATATAGCATGACCAGCTTCCAGAACCGTCCTGCTTTTCGAGATGACTGTGCAATGCCTGCAGCAATTGGTCGATTTCCGAAAGCAGATGACGGTGCTCGAAAGCAAGGGCAACAAGAAAGAGAGGAAATGAAATGTGTTCGCGGCACAACTTGCGAAGCACATTGCCCATAGCCCTCACCATTACCGGAAAAAAACGACTCTCAACTCCGGCTTGCAAGGCATCTCCGCTTCCCGGAGAGAGGCTCCCGTAATGACAGGAAAAAAGGAAATCCTCCTTTTCAGTCCATTCGATATCGATCCGGAAAGGCTTGATGTCATTCATTGAACTTACCCGGCTGTTTACGAAAAAACATGTAACCCTATATGCTTATGTTACGCATTGCCGGACATGAAGCCGCGATTTTCTCTGTTACGGTTTTGAAAAAACGAAGAAGAGTGTGTCGAAAAAAACGTTATCCGATTGTTCGGTCAGCCTCCCGGCAGAGTTCGATATTGACGAACAGCGGACTCAGAGGTATATTTCTGCTGTGAATTGTTCCTTTGTCAAACCGAATCCTACTGCGCTGCGTGCGAGCCGGAATGTCCCGTCAACGCAATTTCCGCAGGGGACGATATCTATGTTATCGAGGCTGCGACCTGCACAGAATGTTCAGGATATGCCGATTCACCTGCCTGCATGGCGGTATGCCCCGCAGATTGTATCGTCCAGGCATGAAGCGTGGCGGCGAGAGACGGACTGCAATACAGAGCCGTCACGCTCTCTCGCCAACCCGCCTGCGGTCCAATCCCTTACCTGATCGACTCGAGAAAACGTTCGGCATCGACTGCCGCCATGCATCCCGACCCAACGGCGGTCACTGCCTGGCGATAAGTGTAGTCCTGTACGTCTCCGCATGCGAAAACGCCCTGCACGCTGGTTTCGGTTGACGATTTTTTCGTCTCGATATAGCCATAATCATCTATGGCGAGCTGACCGCTGAAAAGCCCGGCATTTGGAGCGTGACCGATTGCGACAAAAACACCGTCACAAACGTGATCGATCAACTCACCTGAACGGACATCCTTCAATCGAATACCGGTAACCTTGCTTCCGTCTCCAAGTATCTCATCGACAACGACATTCAGAATTGTAGCGATTTTCGGATTCTTCCCGGCTCGAAGGCTCATAATCTTCGATGCCCTGAACTCCTCTCTGCGATGCACCAGCGTAACTTTAGATGCGAATTTGGTCAGATAGAGAGCCTCTTCCATGGCCGTATCCCCACCGCCAACGACAAAAACATTGCACTCCTTGAAAAAGAAACCGTCGCAGGTCGCACAAGCCGATACACCGCGGCCCCTGTACCGGTCTTCTGATGGAATCCCGAGCCATTTTGCGTTTGCTCCGGTTGCGATAATGAGCGAACGTGCAACGATCTCCCGACCGTCGTCAAGCGTAAGAGAGAAAGGACTTCTGGAAAGATCGGCCTCGACAACGCTTCCGTAAGCGAATTCGGCATTGAAGCGTTCAGCCTGCTGCCGCATTCTCGACATGAGTTCAGGCCCGTTGATGCCTTCCGGAAAACCGGGAAAATTTTCGATCTCGGTCGTGATCATAAGCTGGCCTCCAGGCTGCACGCCTTCGATCACGAGTGGCTTCAGATTAGCTCTTCCGGTATAAATCGCCGCTGTATAACCGGCAGGACCCGTTCCGATGATGACGACATCACGAATCTCCTTTTCCATAGTTCCGCCTGTAAAATGGATTTGAAAAAAAAATCCCGGCAGAAAAACTGCCGGGATGAATCGCAAACTGAAAAATCAGCCGATATGTTCGTCGATTTTTTTAGCAATCATGTTTTTCGGCATGGCCCCGACCATCTGGTCAACAACCTGTCCGTTCTTGAAAATCAGCATGGTAGGAATGCTGCGGATACCGTACTGCGCGGCAGTATTGGGGTTCTCATCGACATTTACCTTTGCGATAACGGCTTTGCCTTCGTAATCGCCTGCAAGCTCTTCGATTACAGGACCAAGCATCATGCACGGACCGCACCAGGCAGCCCAGAAATCGACAAGGGCAACCTTGTCTGATTCAAGAATCTCGGTTTTGAAGTTCTGATCGGTAGCTGCAAGATATTTTCCGCTCATTGTCGTTAAATTTTAAACGTTGTCATGGTCTAAACTCTATAGTAATACAAGCACCAAGTTATAAAACTAACAAAAAAAAACAAGGATGCGCCCTATTTACGAAATGCAGTGGCCCATTTTTCTAACCGGTAATTCTCACATTATCAGGCCCCAGAATCTCCTCCAGTTTTTCCAGCGTAGTATCGGAAGCATCAACCGGAGTGCCTCGGGCAAACATGCTGAGCGTTTCGATATTTTCACCGACTAAAGCCCTGACTTCAAAATCGACAGGAGTTCCACCCCGATGGGCTTCAAAAAGTTTTTTCAGTTGCGCGAGTTTTGCGAGTTGTCCCTGCTCATCGGCATCGACTTTAAGAATGATTTTCTTTATCAGACTGTTCCGCACCTTTTTAATGGGAATAACCTCCCGCACCAGCAATTTGAGCATACCTCCACTTACCTCTGCCTCCGCAACGAGCATAACGACCTCCTCGGGTTTTATCAGATGGCCGAATTGTTCGAAAACACTGGCAAAAACCGTAAAATCGGCCTTCCCGGTAAAATCCTCCAGGGCGCCGAACAGCATCGCTTTCCCTTTCCGATCCTGATGCGATTTAATGGAAACAATCAGTCCGATAACCTTGTACTGTCTTGCCGGAGTAACTTCCTTCGAGTTGAGCTGCAGGGTTGCAAATGCTTCCCAGTCGCGATGGTAAGGCGACAGGGGATGACGGCTGAGATAAAAACCGACAAGTTTTTTTTCCTGAAGCAGTTTCTCCGATTCAGGCATTGGATCGGCCGGATCAAGATCGGGATAGTGCACATCCTCAACAGTACCGCCGGCTTCGGAAGTAAAAAATCCGCACTGTCCGAGAGTAACGGAGCGGTTCTGCATCTGCCCGAACTTGATGGCTTTATCGACATTGGCAAGCAGTTTTGCCCGGTTCGAATCGAGTTCGTCAAACGACCCGGCAAGAATAAGGCATTCAAGCGCTTTACGGTTCATGACCCGCAAATCTACCGAAGCGGTGAGATCGAACAGATTCAGAAAATCCCTTTTCTTCCGCAACCTCGAAGTAACAACTGCTCTGGCCGCGCCGCCAACCTGCTTGATGGCGCTCAGTCCAACCCGGATAAAGGGTTTTCCCTTGTCGTCCTCTATGGCAAAGAGCGTATCGCTTTTGTTGACCGAAGGAGGAAGCGTCATGATACCGAAACTTTTCGCCTCGTCTGTAAGATGTTTCATCCGATCGGTATCGCCAATCTCGCTGTTGAGAATAGCCGTTATGAACTCCGCGGTATAATGCGCCTTTAGGTACCCTGTCCAGTAAGCAAGCACGCCATATGCCGCAGAGTGACTTTTGTTGAAGCCGTAACCGGCGAACTCGGCCATCAGCTCGAATACCCTGGTGGCAAGCGTATCGTGAACCCCCTGCGCAACTCCGCCACTGACAAAATCAGCCTTGAACTGTTCCATGATTTCAGGCATCTTCTTACCCATTGCCTTGCGAAGATTGTCTGCCTTGGCCATAGAAAAGCCTCCCATCACCTGGGATATCTGCATAACCTGCTCCTGATAGACGATGACCCCGTATGTCTCTTTCAGAATCTCCTCGAGCATGGGATGCATGTAATCGATTGCCTCCCTGCCGTGCTTCCGGTCGACAAACAGATCAACGGCATTGCGATTCTCGTCGATTCTCGCATTCAGCGCTCCTGGACGATAAAGCGCGCTCATGGCTATAATATCGCCGATCTGTGTCGGCTGAAGCCGGGTCATATAGTTCTGCATGCCTGACGATTCGAACTGAAAAATACCGGCCATTTTGCCCTCCTGAAAAATACGGAAGGTTTTACGATCGTTCATCGGCACCTTCTCCAGATCGATATCGATGTTGTGCCGTCTTCGGATGAGATGCAGGGTCTCGTCGATCACGGCAAGAGTTTCCAGACCCAGATAATCGATTTTCAGAAGACCGGCAGTTTCGATCCAGTTCTTGTCGAACTGGGTAACGATCTGCTTTTCATCGACGCCGTCGGCACCTTTGACTCCGGCCAGGACGGTTTCGTCAAGATCGATCTCGTCGGCGTACTTTCTTACCTCGGTCTCGATCTTGTTTGAAACATAGAGCGGCACCTGTTCTTCAAGAGGACCATCGGTAATGACAACCGCACCGGCATGCATCGACACATTGCGTGCCCTGCCTTCGAGCGCTCTTGCGTATTCAAGAAGTTTCAGGTTTTCCGGAGAGCTCTCGACAAACTGCTTCAGATCCCTGACTTCGCTGATAGCCTTTTCAAGCGTGATACCCGGCTTTGCCGGCACAAGTTTCGCGAGCCGGTCCACAATAGAAAGAGGAACTTCAAGCACCCGCCCGGCATCACGAATGGCTGCTTTGGCGCCAAGTGTACCGATAGCAACCACCTTCGCCACGCTCTGGTCGCCATACTTTTCAACGGTATATTCGAGAACCTTCTGCTTGCCGACCGGCGTGAAATCGATGTCGATATCGGGCATCGAGAGGCGTTCCGGATTGAGAAAGCGCTCGAAAAGCAACTTGTATTTCAGTGGGTCGATTCTGGTTATTCCGGTCAGATAAGCCACAATACTGCCTGCAGCGGAACCCCTGCCCGGACCGACAGAATAGCCCATCCGTCTCGATGCGGAAATCAGGTCACTGACAATAAGAAAGTAGGAACTGAACCCCATCTTTTCGATCACGCCAAGCTCAAGTTCGATCCTTGAGCGAACATCCTCTTCTGTTATCCCTTCAGCTTCCGAACCGGCATACTTCTCTGCGGCACCTTCCCAGGTCAGATGACGAAGATACTTCGCCTCATCGTCAAACCCATCGGGCAAACGGTAATGAGGCAGAATAGGCTCTTTCTTTTTGAAAACATAGGTACATTTTTCAGCTATCCTCGCACTGTTTGCAAGCGCCCTGCCGTTATCCGGAAAAAGGTGCGCCATCTCCCCGGCGGTTTTCAGGTAGTGTTCACTGCCGGGAAGAGCCTGAAGGTTCTGGCTTGAAAGTTTTTCTTTGGTGCGATTGGCAATCATAGCCCGATAACAACCGGAATCTTTACGATCAAGATAGTGGACGTTATTGGTGGCAACCAGTTCCACGGAAAATTTTTCGGCAAGCGCAATGGTTGCAGCATTGAGCTTATCGTCGAACGATGTTGCATGACGCTGCAATTCGAGATAGAAATTATCCCCGAAAATATCCTTGTAGTAGCCCGTAACGGTTTCCGCTTCGTGGAGGGAGCCGGCAAGCAATGCCCGGCCTATTCTTCCCGAACTGTAGGCAGAAAGACAGATAAGGCCATCATGGTGATCTTCCAGAAGCCGCGACTCGAGATGAGGCGTACCGTTGATAAACCCCTCCCTGGATGCTCGGGAGAGCAGTATGCAAAGATTTCTGTAGCCCGCTTCGCTCTGAACCAGCAGTATGATTGAAGGAGAAAACGTATTTTTCACATGGGAGTGAGTGGCCGATTCAAGCAGAAACAGCTCTGTGCCGATTATCAGCTTGACGTCCGCTTTTATGGCGTTGCTGAAAAGCTCCGGCATATTGAAAATCGAACAGTAATCGGTTACTGCCACACTCTTCATACCGAGCCGGCGGCATGCGGAAAAGAGCTCGCCGGGGAATACCGGACTGCTCTGCATCGAGTAGTGGGTATGAACGTGAAGATGCACAAATTCCATATAACGACCTTTCGGAGAGAGAGTTCATTCAAACGGGATCGACCAGCAGACCTCTGCCCGAAATAGTACAATTTTTTCGGCTCTTTAACCACCCGATAAGCCTGTTTACAGGCTTTTTCCCTAACGGACCTCTTACCCGCGTCGGAAATCCGTACCGCCAGCCAGGTGCGACTGGAGGCAGACAACACCTTTCGCAGACCGGAATGAGAGAGATCCCGGACGAAAAACCCGTCATGAAGAACAGTAGTGCAGCACCTCTTTCCTGTTTGTCCTGATTTTATACGTTTTACGATAGAGACTCACCGGAATTTCTCCGTCATAGGGAGCCGCTATACATATGGAAATCCTGTCGTGATAGATAGTGAGATCGATGCTCCGGTCCTGCCACCGTACGGAAAATGAGAGACGCTTCCACTTTCCTGGCAGCCAGGGCTTCAGCACCAGCCGGTCCGATTTTATCGACAGCCCTCCGAAGCCGTATACGACGGTCTGCCAGGCACCTCCCACTGCGGCGGCATGAATGCCCATGGCTGTATTTCCATGCAGATTTTCAAGATCGAAAAGAGCGGTTTTCATAAAGTAGTGGTAAGCTCTGGATCGTTTTCCGACCGACAGGCCCATCATGGCATGCGTACAGTGGCTTAAGGACGACTTGTGCGCGGTACGCTTTTCATAGTAGTCGAAATTCGCCTGCTTTGCCTCCTCGCTGAAGGCGTGGGGAAACAGGTGCATCAGCAGCAGCACGTCGGCCTGCTTGATGAGCGTCGTCGATCCGATATTCCTGTAGGTAACCCCCCTGGGGAGCTTCGGGTGCCCTTTACGGTCGAACCCTTCGATAATGTAGTCGCGAAGCCTGAAATAACCGTCAAACTGCTCGACGAGCATGGTGGCGGGATCGATGGAAAATTTCAGACCCCTGCTCACCGAAAGCCACACGGCAACCTCTTCTTCGGCAAGTTCAATTTTGCGGCAGATCGGTTCCAGCCGGTCACGGTATCGCTTCGTCATGTAGGTGAAAAGCATGCAGGCAAGCCGGAGATGCCATTTCACCATGTAGTTCGTATAGGCGTTGTTATCGACATGTTCATGGAATTCGTCTGGGCCGATAACCCGGCGAATCTCATAGATTCCCCCGTTGAAGACCACCCGGCTCGCCCAGAATCTTGCCGTCTGAAAAACCATTTCAAGCCCGCACTCAAAAAGGAAATCCTCGTCTCCGGTTACCCGGAAATATTTCTCGACGCCGTAGATGACATCAGAGACAATATGATCCTCCTCCATGCCGGTATAGATGAGCCGGATGGTGCGTTCGAGTTTCGACGCGAATCTCGGCGTCACGTCCTCGCCTGTCGAGGCGGACTCCCATGCATATTTCGCTCCCCGGTAGCCGTTCCTTTCGGCGTTTTTCATCGCCCCCGGCAGCGTCGCATACCGGTAGTGCAGCATGTTGCGCGCCGTTTCCGGAAAATTGTAGATAAAGAAAGGCAGAATGAAAATCTCCGTATCCCAGAACACATGACCGAGGTACCCCTCCGAACTGAGAAATTTCGCTCCGATGCTGCCTGAAACCGGAGGGCCGTTGATCAGCAGCTGATAGATGTTGAAACGCAATGCCCCCTGGGCAGGAGGGTCTCCCGCTATCCTTATATCGGCCTGCTTCCATTTTTCTTCCCATGCCTGAAGATGAGCCGCAAGATGCACCTCGGCTCCGGTACGGACATACTTTTTCAGCTCGCATATCGAGCGCCTGAACATCCTCTCTTCGGGAATTTCCCGGCTGGTATGCACCACGGCAAGTTTTTCGAACGTATAGGACTGGCCTTTCTCGACGTCAAGGGTCATCTCGCTGGTGAATTTCTCGCCGTAAATTCTCGGTTCTGGATACGCCCGTGCGGATTTTGGCAGAATCAGCTTCCACGATGCTGACTCGGCAATGCGTATGCCCTGCTGCCGGGTCTTCATTTCGAGGTACATGAAATTCCTGCCCCGCTCGATCCTTTCAATCTGCAGATGCTTGATGCGCTCTTCGGGAAAAAAACCCCGGTTGCACACCTCTCCATTAAGACCGCTGAATACCCGCAGGGGTGCCGAAAAATTTCTCGGGGTTATCCTGAAAAGCATATAGCCCAGATGAATCTGGTGCATGTATACCAGCCGGAGACTCTCGATGGTAAGAATCCGGCCAGCGGAGTTCCGCATGGTGGTTGAACGATGCAGAATCCCTTTTTTCATATCAAGCACCTGTTCGTGAAAAAGCAGGGTGCAGGTTGACAGGCTGAACTTCTCGCCTTCGCTCCATACGGAAACGTCCGTCCACATGGGGCACTTCACCAGCTCCTCGACATCGGCTTCCGAACGGTCGTAAACGCCGCCGATATACATCCCGCCGGCATGGCCGTCAGGAAGCTCTTCAAGACTTCCCCTGATGTTGAGATAGCCGTTGCCTGTCGTAAAGAGCGATTCGGCTATCTGGATACTGTTTGCGGTTCTTCGGAATCCTTTGCGGCGCATAAGCCACGCCTCTTCGGACAGCCCAAGAAGTGAGGCATGGTGCAGTCCCGTGCCCGCAAACCCGCTCGATTCAGTTCGGTACATCCTGGTCTCCGGGGGATTGAAAAAAAGATATGTCTTCCTGTGTGAGTTTATAGTTGAACAAGGGAACCTTTCAAATAGTTTACAGGGCAACGCCTTCTCGAAAAGGGAGCAGAGAGAGGAAAAAACAGGCTATGGAACCGTAACGCTTTTTTTCTTATACTGTAAACATGTAATTATCAATATTTGCGGTAATAATTTTAACAGCCTTTTGAATTTTGGAGCAGAACACCTACAGCAATTGCCCGATATGCGGTTTCCCGCTCTCATCTGAGAGTGCGGTCTGCCCCCGGTGCGGTAACGATATTCTCGAAGACATCAACTCTCTTGACGAGCAGAGCATGGAACTTCATCGTCACAATATCGAAGAAAAAAAAGCTGCCTGGTACACGCGCTGCATAACTGAAAATCTCGGATTCTGTGAAAATCCGGTTGAAGAATCATGCACCAGCACACCGAAAATATCAGGAAGCCGACACATCTGCTGCAGCTCGGAAGAGCGTGAATTTCTGGGAACCTGTAGTCGATCCTCCCTCGTCGATGACAGTTCGCTCCGCAGAAAATGGTGGAACTGCCTTAGCGCCGACTGGAAAGAGGTGGTCAAAAGCACCATAAAACTGGTACGCGATCCAACCGAAAGCGAACTTCTCGATTTTTTTCAAACCACTCATCTGCGATGTGATAATCGCCGCGTTCACGATCTTCTCCCGGTGCGCATGCTCGAGCATCTCCAGCAGCTCCGCTGTGATGAATCGCCGGTGGAGAATCTCGAGCCCATTGCGGATCTCATCCATCTGCAGCGCCTCTATGCGTTCGACTGTGATATCGCATCTCTCGAACCACTGCGCAACCTCCGGAATCTGAAACTGCTCTGGGTATCGAGTACCCAGATAACATCGCTGGAGCCATTGAAAAATCTGGTCAATCTTGAAGAGCTCTACTGTTCTGAAACCATGATTTCCGATCTCTCTCCCCTGCAATCGATTGTAACGCTTGAAAAGCTCAGCTGCTATAAAACGGAAATAACCGATCTCAATCCCTTGAGATCTCTTGAAGATCTCATCGAACTCGGCATCAATAATACGGGTATTGACGATCTGGCTCCGCTTGCCGATCTGCATAATCTCGAATACCTTCGCTGCAGCAAAACGGGCATAGCAAGCCTTGAGCCTTTAAAAAATATCACCGGGCTGAGGGAACTCAATGTCTCAAAAACACAGATTTCGTCTGTAGAACCGCTTGCAGCTCTTGTGGATCTCGAGGAACTCGATATTTCACATACTCCGGTATGCTCGATAGAGCCGCTCATGCATCTTGAAAGTTTCGAAAAGCTCGAACTTTCGGCTGGGCAGGTTCCCGATATGGAGATCGAACGGTTCATCGAACTGCATCCTGGCTGTGAAGTCCTGCTGAAAAACTGATCCGGGTCCTGACAGGAAAAAATACAAACAGAAAGGGCGGCTTTTTTTAAAGCCGCCCTTTCTGTTTGTATACCCCTCGAAAAACCGGTTTACATGAACACTGCAAGAAGCACGCCGGCAGCCACGGCCGAACCGATAACGCCCGAAACGTTCGGGCCCATGGCGTGCATGAGCAGGAAGTTGTGCGGATCGGCATCGAGACCGACCTTGTTCGATACGCGCGCAGCCATCGGAACCGCCGACACACCGGCCGAGCCGATCAGCGGATTGATTTTCTGCTTCAGGAAGAGGTTCATGAACTTCGCCATCAGAACGCCGCCGGCCGTGCCAAGCGAGAAGGCGATAAGGCCGAGCACGATGATACCGAGCGTCTCGATATTGAGGAACTTCTCGGCAGAAAGCTTGCTGCCAACGCCGAGACCGAGAAAAATGGTAACAATGTTGATAAGCGAGTTCTGGGCAGTATCACTGAGCCTCTCAACAACACCACACTCCCGCATGAGATTGCCGAACATGAGAAAACCGATCAGGGGCGCGGCCGAAGGCAGCAGCAGGGCGCAAAGCAAAATGACGATGATCGGAAAGAGGATTTTCTCACGCTTCGAAACGTAACGCAGCTGGCTCATCTTGATTTTGCGCTCCTCCTCGGTGGTAAGCCACTTCATGATGGGCGGTTGAATGATCGGCACGAGCGCCATATAGGAGTAAGCCGCAACGGCAATACTGCCGAGAAGGGCCGGACTGAGACGTGACGCTACGAAAATGGAGGTCGGCCCGTCGGCGCCGCCGATAATGCCGATCGAAGCGGCATCCTTCATGGAAAAGTTGATTCCCGGCACATACTGCGTAAGCAGCAGGGCGCCTATCAGGGTTCCGAAAATACCGAGCTGTGCGGCGCCGCCGAGCAGACTGGTTTTCGGATTGGCGATCATGGGGCCGAAGTCGGTCATGGCGCCGACACCCATGAAGATAAGCAGAGGAAAGACGCCACTCTGAATACCGACATTGAAAACATAGTAGAGAATGCCGCCCTCGTCGTTGATGTAGGCAAGCGGAATGTTGGAAAACACCGCACCCATGCCGATCGGAATCAGCAGCAGCGGCTCGAACCCTTTTGCGATGGCCAGATAAATCAGCAGGGCTCCGACGCTCATCATGAGTATCCGTCCAAGACCCTCGGTCCAGGTCAGCCTGTTATCGACGATCAGGGCGTAGATACCGGTACTCTCGATAAGGTTTTTAAAAACTATCGACAGAGAGAGCCGTTCGGTTGTAGCATCGGAACCCTGCACGCTGGTCAGCAGATCCTGCTTCTCTATCTTCAGCAGCACCGCACCGGCGGGAACCCTGGTGTACTTGTTGTAGAGGCTTTCGTTGATATAGGTAACATGCCCCGATACGCCAGCGCTCACCGTGATCTTGTTGTGGTGCTGGTCGGCAAACAGCCCGAGAAAATCGCCCTGGCGGACATCGTCGCCTACCTTCAGCATCCGGCTGTCTCGAACAGGAACCTTCACCAGTTCGAGATCTTCAGGCACCGCAAGGGTTACAATACCCTCTTCGGTCTGAAAAAAACTTTGCGCCTGCCCCGCCGTCGCGAAGCACAGCAGGGAGAGCATCAGAAAAAGAATTTTACGCATGAATAGTTATGCTTAACCATTAAAAATTGTGAGTTTATTGGCCGGGATCATGCGATATAAAGCAACGCATCGCCGGTGGCTACGGTATCGCCGACGGCGACATCGATCGAAACTACCTTGCCGCTTCTGGGCGCCTTGACCGGCGACTCCATCTTCATGGCCTCGATGATCACCACATCATCGCCCTCCCTTACTGTGTCTCCAACCTCCACTTCGATAGCCATAACGGTGCCCGGCAGCGAGGTTTCGACCGGAGTCCCTTCGCCTGCAGCCTGAGCCTGGGGGGCCGCTGCGGAAGTAACCGCAGGAGCTGGGGATTTTACGGCGCCGGTGCCTTCAGCTACAGAAACATTGTAGGACTTGCCGTCCACGGTGATGATATAGTTTGACATGCCTGATTTTACTGGTTTAGCGGTTGAAACGGTTGGTGAAGATACGTTTTTGGGAGCGGCCTTGGCGGCGGCTTCAGCCTCGACATCGGCCTTGAAGCGGATGCCGAGCGGCTTGTCGCCCTTGAGAAAGGAGATGCCTTTGGCGCCGCAGGTAGCCGAAATGAAGATGTTCTCCTCGGTTACCGGGAGACCGGCTTTTTCGAGCAATTGACGGTTACAGGCGATGCCGAGTTCGGGATTGCGGTCGTTGATGTCATGCACGTCCTCGGTGGTGGGCTGCAGTCCGAGCTGCTCGGAGGCGAGGCGCACCACTTCCGGATCAGGCTCAGCCGGCGTACGACCGAAATAGCCGAGCACCATCTTTCCGTAGCTTTCGGTGATCTTTTTCCAGGGACCCTGAACCGTGTTTGCGAAAGCCTGCTGGAAGTAGAACTGCGAAACCGGTGTCACCGAAGAACCGAAACCACCTTTGGCAACCACTTCGCGCATGTTGCGGATCACTTCAGGGAAAAGATGGAGCGTATTGGTGTCGCGCATCATCTGGGTATTGGCGGTCAACGCTCCGCCGGGCATCGGGGAGAACGGAATGAGCGGGTTGACCTCCTTGGCTTCGGGAGGCATGTAGTACTTCTCCATCTGGTTCATGAAAAGACCCTCTACCTCGATATATTTTTCGTGATCGATGTCGAGCGTATAATCGGTGCCACGAAGCCTGTGCCACATGGTGAGGATATCGACCTCGGCAGTACCGCCGCTGACCGGCGCCATGGCAAGGTCGATGATGTCCGCTCCGCCCTCGATTGCCGCATAGTTGCAGGCGACGCCCATACCGGCAGTATCGTGCGTGTGGAACTCTATAACGGTGCCTTCGGGCAGCATTTTACGTGCGCCCTTGATCGACTCGTAAACGACAACGGGCGTTGTTGCTCCAGATGCGTCCTTGAAGGCTACGCTGTCGAAAGGAATGCCGGCATCGAGAATCTCGCGGAGCTTGTCGAGATAGAACTGCGGGGTGTGGCAGTAGGTCTCCTTCAGTCCCGGAGGAAGGCCCATCAGGGCGATCACCACCTGATGCTTCAGGCCGGCGTTGTGGATGCACTGACCGGAGTAGGCTATGTTGCGCACATCCATGAGCGCATCGAAATTGCGGATGGTGGTGATGCCGTGCTTCTTGAACATGCGGGCGTGCAGGTCGATGATATCTCGCGACTGCGATACCAGCCCGACCACATTGGCGCCCCTCGACAGGGTCTGCAGATTGATGTCCGGACCGACTATCCCTCTGGCGGTATCCATCATGTCGAATGCGTCCTCCTGACAGTAGAAGTACAGACTCTGAAAACGCGCGCCGCCGCCGATTTCAAAGTTATCGGTACCCGCCTTCACCGCAGCTTCGAGCGCGGGAATGAAATCCGCAGTTTTCACCCTTGCCCCGTAACATGACTGAAAGCCGTCACGGAAGGAAACATCCATAAACCGAATTTTTTTCATAAACCTCGTCTGGTTTTTATACGCTTGGTAAAATTAAAACACTCCTGCCTCCACCGTTATGCTGATTATCTGGTTGCATGCGCATGCAGAGCGGCGGTAATCACGGCCGTCATGCGTGAGGCCTCGTCTGTCGAAGGAGATGCCGTCATGACCGCTTTCTTCATCTCTTTCTCCCTCTTTTTTCTTCGTTTCGCTTCGGCTTCGTCGAGAATCATTTTCTCTTCCTGAAGAGCATGCTCCCGGAACGATGCAGAAAGCATTTTAATGATGGTATTCATGATAATCAGAAAAAAATAGACCACGAGCATCCCTACCACCATGAGAATAAATCCGTCAAAAATCATACCGGTCTGTGTTTAAAGTTGTTATAAATTTAGTTCCTTAATTTACGCAGATTCAACCTGCATTCAAAAAAGCTCAGGCCATCGAGCCAAGCATGCCGAACGACTCGTCCTCGACCCTCCGATGAAGGCTGTTGCCGTGCGCATCCATGGTGACGATTGCCGGAAAGGAGTCCACCTCGAAATGCCACATCGCCTCGGGAACCCCCATCTCTTCGAGAAAATCCACGCCGGTTACCGTATGGATACACTTCGCATAGTACTGTGCGGCGCCTCCGATGGCATTGAGATAAACCGCGCCGTGCTCCTGCAGTCCTTTGAGGGTTTTCGGCCCCATCCCCCCCTTGCCGATAATGGCCCGCAGGCCGAGCTTTTCTATCACATCGGCCTGATAGGGCTCCTCGCGGATAGAGGTGGTGGGGCCGGCTGCGGTGACGCGATAACTGCCGTCCGCGTTTTTCATGATAACAGGCCCGCAATGGTAGAGGATGCCGCCGCGGGTATCGATATTATCCGGCAGATCGTGGTGCATACAATGATGATGAAAAGCGTCGCGCCCGGTATGCATGACTCCGTTGATGATGACGATATCGCCGACCCGCAGCCGTCTTACATCATCCTCGCTGACCGGAGCCTGCAGCACGACCTCCTTTCCTGTCAGAGGAATGCCTTCGCCCCGCGCCATACGACGGATTTCGTCGGCATCGCGATACTGCCAGCTGATAATCGATCCGGATTCGGGATCGAGCAGAACGCCAAGACGACGATAGGCCCAGCAGTTATAGGCGACCGAAACGAAAAAGCTTGCCGGAACCCTGTGCGAAGCGCCGATCTTGCATCCGAGCAGGGTGGTCTTTCCCCCGAATCCCATGGGTCCGATGGAAAGGGTATTGGCTTTTTCAAGAATCTCCTCTTCAAGTGCCTGCAGTCCGGCATCGGGATTGGTGTCGTCAACCCGCCGGAAGAGCTGTTTTTTGGCAAGCTCGTACCCGCTGGTACGGTCGCCGCCGATTCCAACGCCGATAAAGCCGGGGCTGCACCCCTGGCCCTGCGCCTGATAGACCGCATGCAGAAGACACTTGCGCACCCCGTCGAGGTCGCGGGCAGCCTTGCCGAGACCGGGTATATCCGCGGGAAGCGAGTACTGTATATTTTTATTCTCGCACCCTCCGCCCTTGAGAATCAGCCGCACCTCGATTTCATCCTTTTCCCATGGTTCGAAATGTATGACCGGCACATGGCATCCGAGATTGTTGCCCGAGTTTTTACCGCTGAGAGCATCGACCGCGTTAGGGCGTAGCTTTCCGGTGCGTGTGGCCTCGGCAACGGCCTCTTCGATTTCACGCTTCATCATGAGCTGGTCGGCACCTCGCGGAGAGTGGATGAAAAACGTCGGCATGCCGGTATCCTGGCATATCGGCGATACATTGTCCACCGCCATATCGATGTTGACCGAGATGGCCGACATGGCAAGCCCTGCCTGCGATGCGGGATCCTCGCGATCGATGGCGCCGGCGATAGCCCGGCGCACATCTCCGGGCAGGTTTGCCGAAGTTTCGGTAATAAGCGAAAGTACTGATTCCCTGAAATTGTTCATGGCACTGAAAGGATAGATGCTGTTAATAAACCTGCCGCCGCGCGGCCGGTCAGTTGTTTAGGGCTTTTTCGGAATCCGACTGCTTCACCAGCAGTACAGGAACATCCGCGGACCGGAAAACCGCTTCTGCCACGCTGCCCACCATGAGGCGCATGAGACCGGTTCGTCCATGAGAACCCATGATGATCAGGTCGGCTCCCCATGCGGCGGCATGATCGCTTATCACTTTTGACGCCTCTCCCCGGAGAATGTGAATATCGGCACAGAGACCATTCTTTTTTTCAGCCATGAGCACTCCTGCAAAGTTTTGCGGAATGACGTCCTCGTTCTCCTGGGAAGCCAGATTCAGGCCGTAGCTTGCGGCAGTCTTCAAGGCGATGTTTTCAGGCGGCTGCACATGCAGAAACCGGACATGGGCATTGACTTTACGGGCAAATTCAATAGCATACCTGACCGCTTTGTCCGATGTATCAGAATAATCCGTCGGGCAGAGAATCTTTGAAAGATGGATCATAAGAGTAGCCTGATGACAGGTGAAAAAAAGAAAAGGGGATACTGCGTTTACAAACTCTGAATTTACATTTTTTTTGTTTAAAACATTGTACTTGTTGACGCACCGGAACAGCCTCGGAGCCTGAAAAACATGAGTTATCGCAGCATGAAACTCTGCGCAAACAAGGATGCTCATCCATGTACTTCACCGCGAGCCAAATCAGCTCGCGAAGTACGCGTTGTTGTGCAGCGTCTGGTTATATTGAAAAATAAATACAGAGAAAAGCTGAGATAACAGGTTACCAATAAAGGCAACGCAACCTCATGCACACTATCCTTGAAGCACTGAGTCGCCCTGAAGCGTACCCGCACGAAACATGCGGCATCCAGATAGCTGAAACCCATATTTCATGGGTATTCTTGACCGGTACTTACGCCTACAAAATTAAAAAACCGGTCAATCTGGGATTTCTCGACTTTTCGACCCTTGAAAAACGGTACCGATACTGCCATGACGAGTTGCGCCTTAACAGACGACTCGCACCGGAACTGTACCTCGATGTCGTACCCGTTACCCGTTCAGAAGAAACCCTCAGAATAGGGGGAAGCGGCACGACAATCGAGTATGCCGTAAAAATGATGCAGTTCGATCGAACACATGAACTCGACCGGCTGCTTGCCGGAAACCGGCTCACGGCAAAACATATCGACAGTATCGTAGAAACGGTTGCCGCGTTTCATCTCTCCATACCGGCGGCAGCCCCGGATTCGGAGTACGGCAGTCCGGAAAAGCTTATTCTGCCGCTGCGTGAAAATTTCCGACATACAGCGGAGCTTGTCAAAAACAATGTGGAACAGCAGCTGCTTGAAAAGCTTGAAACGTGGGTTGAGAAAGAGCATCTGCGCCTTACGCCCCGCTTTCTGGACAGAAAAACAGCGGGGTTCATTCGGCACTGCCACGGAGACATGCATACGGGCAATATGGTATGGCAGAATGAACAGGTAGTGATTTTCGACTGCATCGAGTTCAGCCAGGCACTTTCCATGATCGATGTTATCAGTGATATAGCCTTTCTTTTCATGGACCTCGAACACGGCGGACACCGGGAACTTGCCTGGCGTTTCCTCAACGGCTACCTCTCGGCTACAGGCGACTACGAAAGCCTCTCTCTTCTCTGCTTTTACAGTCTTTATCGGGCAACGGTACGGGCAAAAGTCACGGCGATCCGATTCGAACAGGAGCCGGATGAAAAACGCAGGCATACCATCCGTGAAGAGCACCTCTCCTATGTGCGTCACGCCTTTCACTATACGCTGCCGGGAACGGCGCATCTCGTGATAACCTGCGGAGTTTCGGGAAGCGGAAAAAGCACGCATGCAGGGACCCTTGCATCCGAACTGCAGGCCGTTCATATCCGGTCGGATATCGAGCGCAAACGACTTGCAGGCATCTGTGCGAATACAAGCAGCCGAAACAGCTCCGGAATGGACATCTATACGGCTCTTTTCACCGAAAAAACCTACCAGCGTCTTGAGGACATTGCGGTGGCTGCTCTTGAAGAGGGTTTTCCCGTTCTGGTGGATGCAACCTTTCTCAAAAAGAACGAGCGAATGCGATTCAGGAAACTTGCCGGACAATCAGAATGCCCGTTCACCATTCTGCATTTTTATGCCGATGAAGCGTTGCTCCGCGAACGGGTCACAAAGCGTTTTCAGGAAGGACGCGATGTATCGGATGCTGATGAGGCGGTACTTCTTATGCAGCTTGCAGCTGCAGAACCGCTATCCGAAGAAGAACGCAGGGATACGATCGATATTGATACCAGCCGGAAAGTTGATTGCAGCGAAATCGTCCATGAGCTGCAGAAGCGGAATGAATCCCTGTAAATAGCCTGCCGCACAGGGAGTTCGTCACCCCCGAAAGATATTGAATCAATAAATCCGGGGGATATCGAAAAATTCACATCCCGAGCATCGACATATCGGCCTGTTTTCCTGCAGGAGTCACACCTTGAGAAATGAAATGTCAGGGAATACCTTAAACCTCTATGCCGAAAGCCAGCCTTATGCCGTAACCGGCGGCAAAACTAAGTGCCGCAACCGTAAAGCTGAGCCCCACCATCTCAAAAAACCTGCTTTTGAAAGAAACGTCCTGCGCAACGGCAATGTAGAAATTGAAGAAACCGATAATACATATCGAAGCTGCAAATGCCATTCCGAGACAGAGATAGAGATCGGTAAAAAACAGGTAAGGTGCCACGAGTACCAGCACCGTGAGTATGTACGCAAATCCGGTATAAATCGCCGCCTTGAGAGGATTTTTTCCGCCTGGCTCGGATTTGGTGGAGAGATACTCCGACGACGCCATGGAAAGCGCCGCGGCAAAACCGGTGATGGAAGCGGTCAAAGCTACGAGCGAGGTGTTCTGCAGGGCAAAGGTAAGACCGGCCAGTACACCCATCAGCTCCACAAGCGCATCGTTCAGTCCGAGCACAATCGATCCGGTATATTTCAGTCGGTCTTCATCGAGCAGGGTTATCAGGGCCTGTTCATGCTCCTCTTCATCCCGGATTATGCCGTTGATCTCCTTGAACGCTCCGGGCATGCGGTTATAAGTATTGTGAGCGTTCTGCTCGGACTTTTCCATGAGCCTGATCCCGAAGGTAAAACCGAACAGCATGCTGACAAACGTATAAAACCAAACTTTCAGCCTGCTCGGGGCAATATCCCTCCGGGTATAGGTTTTCCAGACATTATAATGCCGCATCTCATCATCGGCTATCTGACTGAGAATACGGCGATTTTTAACGCCGCTCACCCGGCCGGACAGGTATTTATAGATGTAATGCTCGGTGATCTCGTTTTTCTGAAAAACGGCAACTTCTCTTGTATCGAAATCCCTGCTCTGTTTCACAAATCAACCGGTTAAAATTTTGTTAAAAATATCGATCAATTACCGCTGCAGCGTAGCTGCCTCGATCAGACTGTTCATTCTCGAAAGGAAGTCGGTCGTTGAATCAAGTCCTCCTTCATGCAGCAGGGCTCCATCGTAAAGCTGCTCGATCACGGTTCCGATCAACGGATTTCCCGCATTGGCCATGTACATGCCTGAAAGATTCCGTATAATCGGGTGTGCCGTGTTCACTTCAAGAATCTTTTTACCGGCGGGCATCTCTGCCTGCATCATCTTCATCATCCGCTCCATCTGACTGTCAAGCGCATCCTTTCCGCTCACAAGCGTTACCGGCGAATTTACCAGACGGTGCGACTCGACGACATCTTCAATCCGATCTCCGAGCGTATCCCTGAACAGTGCGAGAACCGGCTGAAGAAGGTTTTCCGGAAGCGGTTCGCTCCCCTCTTTTTTCTCATTCGTGAAATCAATATCGGCTTTTTCAATGGATTTCAGAGGTTTTTTCTCATACTCGTGAATCGAGGGAATCACGAAAACATCTACGGGATCGGAAAGCAACAGCACTTCGATGCCTTTATCCTGAAAATATTCGAGGTTGGGATGCGCAAGCAGCTGGCTGCGGCTGCTGCCGGAATGATAATAAATCTCTTTCTGATCATCACCCATCCGTCCGACATACTCCTTTAACGTTACATATTCATCCACTGCGGTTTTCGTGCTTTCAAAACGAAGCAGCTCGATAAGCTTGTCGCGATTTGTAAAATCGGTATTCAGTCCGATCTTGACGATCGGCCCGAACGCCCTATAGAAAGTGCGGAACTTCTCTGGCTGTTCTTTGGCAAGCGTATCGAACCAGCCGAGTATTTTTCCGGAAAGAATCTGGCGGATCTTCGCCATCACCGGACTCGACTGTACGATCTCTCGGGATACGTTGAGCGAAAGATCTTCGGTATCGACTACGCCAACGAGAAAACGCAGATATTCCGGAAGCAGATCGCGGCACTCGTTCTGGATCATCACTTTTTTCACGTAAAGCTGCGGCCCGCGGTTTTCAAGCTCGCTCTGTCGATAGAGAAGTTCCGGCGGGGCTTCCTTCGGCAGAAAAAGCAGCGCCTTGAAACTCACCATTCCCTCAACGGAAACATGCAGGTAATCGAGAGGATCCTGAAAATCATTGGCGATGAACTTGTAGAACTCGTTGACCTCTTCATCTTTCAGTTCGCTCTTCGACCGCTGCCAGAGCGCCGTAACGCTGTTGATCTGCCTGCCGTCCAGGGTAATGGGAAAATCGACGAAGTTCGAATATTTCCTGATGATATGTTCTACACGATGCTCTTCGGCGAACTCTTTCGACTCCTCTTTGAGCTTGAACGAAATCGTCGTGCCCCTTCCGGCCTTTTCGATTTTTTCGATCGTGTAGGTGCCTTGCCCGGACGACTTCCACCGATACCCTTCGGAACCGGTTCGAGCGCTTCTGGTTTCGACCGTAACCTCGTCGGTCACCATGAAAACCGAATAGAAACCCACGCCGAACTGGCCGATCAGATTGCCGTCGAGCTCCTTCTGCTGATCCTTCAGCGCCTGCATGAATCCGAGCGTTCCGGATTTCGCAACCGTGCCGAGATTGGCGATCAGCTCTTCCTCAGTCATACCGATCCCGTTATCCTCGATCATGAAGGTCAGCTCTTTGGGATCAACGGTTATCTTCACCCCAAGATCGGCGCCCTCTTCCAGAAGGTCCTGATCGGTAAGGGCATCGAACCGCACCTTGCTGAGAGCATCGGAAGCGTTGGATATCAGTTCGCGAAGAAATATTTCCGGGTGAGTGTAGAGCGAATGGACGATGAGATCCAGAAGCTGCTTCATTTCGGCTTTATATTCGAATTCCTGGACAGTGGAACTGTTGTTGGTGCTCATAATGACACGTTGTTGGGTTAGCGTTGAGAAATCATCCCGAAAGACGGGAGTATAAACCAGAAACACGGCAAGTAGAAACCGCCATGCAATCGAGGGGTAAATTTAAGGGACAGAATGAAATATAACAAGAACACATTATCGCGGAAACCACTTCCCGCGCCTCGGCTTTAAACAAAGAAGCCGCTTATGCTTTTCAAGGCATAAAGCGGCTTCTCGTTTATTGACTACCCTAAAATCCCGTCACACTCACTCTTGTTCCTTAAGAGCCTCGTACTTCTTCTTATTGTTACCGTTCCCGTTTCCACTTTGCGGGTCATGAGTATTGTAATTAGTCGTCAGATCGACAACGCCGCCGCGTTCTCCGTTAACAAGCACAAGGAACGTACATCCAACAAGAGCCGTAGGAACCGTGACGCCTCCCGATCTGGAAAATCCGGAAGCAAGTCCGGCCATTACGCCCGTCGGACCATTGATGAGACCCGAAAGCAATGGAGAGAGAGAAAAACCTGAAGCCCTCGAATCAACACCTAACGCATAGGTAAGGGTATTCCGGACGGTAAGGAGAGTGACATCATAGCCTTTCAGCTCTTTGACGCTGTTGATATACTGCGCGGCATCATACATCAGTGTAGCAACGTCAACTTCATCAGCCTTGTTTTTCCGGCTCTGGATAGTGATCGAACCAACCAGTTCTCCTTGAGCTACACCGCTGAAATTCATATAGATGTTTCTTTCTTTATTTTCAGTTCGGCCAGGCAGTAGGGATCCGTTATAAATAATCTTGGTTCCCCCGCTGCACCCTATTGCTACATCATGCCGGGAAGCTGAAAAAAAGTTTTTAGAAAGCACCGGAAGTCCGGCAACCTGGGCCGGCAATCCCTGAAGACTGAACAGGGTCGGTGAACCTACTGATAGATTTGGTGTCCCAGGGAGATACGGAATAGGCTGAGCTGCCTCGAAATTCTGACTCACATGCCCTCCTGAGTAGTTGTAAAACAACCCGTCTGCTGCAGCGGTAGCCTTATTGCTGTTATCGTTTGTTATAGCCCCGATAGTCACATCAGCGATGGCCGTCCTTCCTGACATGAGGACTGAGAGACTCAATAATAATATGAAACGCTTCATTGCTCACCCCCCTCTTTTGAAAGTATTAAAGCTGGCCGGAGAATATCCGGCCAGCCATCGATTCGACAACCTATATGTTACGGTGTAACAACAGGAGCATACCCTCCACCTACAGCCAATGCAGTAGCTGCATTGCTCAAGTCAATCGTAACAGCTCCAGTTGAAACCGCACCGGTTGTGATACCCGAGAATGATACATAACCGGAATCACCACCTGCAGCAGCACCAGCGGCAGCTGCATCAGCAGCGGCTGCACTGCTTGCCGCCAGAAAACCTGCGGCAGCTGCGGCCTCAGAAGAAGCATCAGCAGAAGAAGACGCGGCAGCTGCGGCCTCACCGCTTCCTGCGATCGCTCCACCTGAACCCATAAAGGCGAGATCCGCATAGACCGGAGCTACTTCACCAAGCTGTATGGCAACTGCTCTTGCAGAAACGTCAATAAGGTCACCACCTACAGCAGGAGCTTCGTAAGCAACCTGACCGATATTACCGCCTGCGGCAGGAGCCTTGAAATCAGCTTCCACACCCCATTCGTTTTCAGTCTTGTTGATGGTCGTGTTCGTGGTGTTTGATATAGTCCTGGTCATATCGAGGCTGACATCACCTATATCAATCAAGCCACTGGAGCTTGAACTTGATCCACCACCATGACCTGCAAATGAAGTGCCGCTGAAACCGAATGCCGCTACTGCGACCAGCGCTGTAATGATTGTTTTTTTCATGATTCAATCCCCCATGTTTTTTAGAGAGTTTGTGTTTAACCCACTTATAAGTCAAGAACTTAACCACCCTGGGTTGTGTTGGATGGCCTCGAGAAAAGAACAGAAGTACTTGATAATTTGAAGTACACGTATAAATACAAATACCTAACAAGCAAAGTTCCCTGCAGAAACAAGTACTTAACAGGCAAAAAAACGATAAGACACATATTATCAACCTGTTAAACGAAATAATATTTTTTTTCAATACTTACTTTTTGCATAAAAACTTGCGGTTTGAAACATATGCGCTGTTTTCGGAAGCATTTATTTCGCATGGGTGGACAAAAAAAAGCTGCAACTGAACGAAAGGGTTCAATTGCAGCCTGATGCGATCAGCTTTGTGAAAAAGCGCTATACTCTGCGAAGTTTTTTACGGGCGGCAGCTTCTCCGTCGTAAACGCGCTTGATTCCGTCACCAAACGCTTTTTCGATATCCCGAATGTTGGAAACCAGCCTGCTAATCCCGGATATTTCAACAGAGGCCGCCTGGTCGGAGCCCCACATGGAACGATCGAGCGTCACGTGGCGCTCGATGAATGTCGCGCCAAGCGCCACGGCTGCCCATGTTGTGGCAAGACCTACCTCATGGCCTGAATAACCGACCGGAACATCCGGAAAACGATTTTGCAGGGTTTTTATCATACGAAGATTCAGCTCTTCAACAGGACAGGGGTAGGTGGAATTGGTATGCGCCATCAGAAGATTGCCTGAACCAAGAGATGCGACAGCCTGTTCGATCTCACCCATGGTGGACATACCGGTCGAGACGATAAGCGGACGGCCGGTCTTTTTGGTTTTGTTCAGTAGTACCAGATCAGTCAGGGCGGCCGAAGCCGCCTTGTAACAGGGAGGATCGAACTGCTCCATAAAATCCACAGCCTCCTCATCCCAGCAGGAAGCGAACCAGAGAATTCCTTTTTCCCTGCAGTAAGCGTCAATTTCAGCATACTCGTGACGTCCGAACTCCACTTTATAGCGGTAATCGATATAGGTCATCCTGCCCCAGGGAGTATCGCGCTCGATCATGCGCTGTGCAGCAGGCACACAAAGATCCGGCGTACGTTTCTGGAACTTCACCGCATCGCATCCGGCAAGTGCGGCGCCCTCGATCAGCTGTTTGGCAACATCGAGAGAGCCGTTATGATTGATGCCGATTTCAGCAATAACAAATGCCGGATGTCCGTCACCGACATATCTGTTTCCTATTTTTACTTCAGCCATATCATCGTTCGAATTATTGTAAAAAAACCGGCGAGAGGCAGCACAACAGCATCTGCTCAGTCATCCGGTGTATTTTTTTTTGCTATAAGCCATTCGGCAAAGTCCCTGAACGCTCCGTCACCGCCACGGGCTTTACAGACATAATGAACAAAAGGCTTTACGAAATGCATGGCATCACCAGGGCAGGCAGTGAGACCGTGATCTGCAATGGCCTTCATGATTGCAAGATCATTGACGTCATCACCGATATAGGCAAGCTCACGCATCTCCAGACCTGTATCGGAAAGAACCGTCTGAAGTCGTGAACGTTTGTCTTTCACACCGAGGTAGAGATGCCGCATCTTCAGCTTTTCCGCACGTTTGGCAATGCTGGGCGAAACCTCTCCGGTCATTATTGCCGTATCGATACCAAATTCAAGAAGTCGCTCGACACCCATTCCGTCACGAATAGAATAGCGCTTCAGTTCCTCCCCTGTTGCGCCGTAATAAACTCCGTTATCGGTAAAAACGCCATCGTTGTCGGAAATAACCAGTTTGATTCTGCTTGCACGCAACCTGAGATCATCACTGCAGAGTTCAATCATAAGTAATACCGGATAATGAATAATATACTGTCACAAAAAAAGACGGGTGTGACCCGCCCTGAATCTGAAGGCAAATATAGAACTTTTCTCACACTTCAACGCTCACGTATAAAATAACATCAAGGATTTTCACCTGAACGAAGAAGTTGTCAACAGGTTATCAACATTCAGCCAACAAGGAACAGAATAGGTAACGCTAATAATACTGAAGCAGTCCGAAGTAGTTTACGTCAGATACAAAAAAGCTTATCCTGTTATTTACAGATAAGTTACGATAAGAGACAAAAGACAGTTACGCTTGTGACGAATTTTCATTGCAAGACCTCTGTGCATGCATCCTGCTGCTTTCCAGGAGGTTATCAACAAATCAACAGCGCAAATGAACTATGGGGAAAAACAGAATACAGCGAATTACAACCGGCAATAACGTAATAACGAATCCCTGACGCATCATTGCAACAATCGTAAAAAAAACCTGCTCTCCCTTTTCATGGGAGAACAGGCATAACGGTAACAGAAAAAACCATTAAAGAACAGTAACCACACATGCTACGCAAATGAGAACAATTCCCGATGGTATTTTGTTCAGAAAAACATCATATTTTTTACGGTTCGCCTTTTTTCCCTCCGGTTGAAAAGCCCCCCGTCATTAACCTTGGATCAACCCATTCGTCGAACTGCTCTCCCGTTGCATACCCGCTCAAGATTGCAGCTTCACGAAGGGATATTTTTTCTTTTTCGGCTTTACGTGCTATTTCTGAAGCTCTGTCATAGCCTATATGCGGGTTAAGGGCTGTAACCAGCATCAGAGACCCGGCCAGATGACGACTGATCACCGACCTTTCGGGCAATATCCCCTTAACACATTTATCGGAAAACGAAACACATGCGTCGCCGAGCAGTTCAGCCGACTGGAGAAATGCACTGATCATAACAGGTTTATACACGTTCAATTCAAGCATCCCGCCGGCCCCGGCAATAGAGAGAGTTACATCATTGCCCATCACCTGCGCACAAACCATGCTGAGCGCTTCAGCCTGCGTGGGATTGACTTTTCCAGGCATGATCGAGGAGCCCGGCTCATTTGCCGGAAGTACCAGCTCGCCGATGCCACAGCGCGGACCCGAAGCGAGCAGCCGGATATCGTTTGCGATTTTCATAAGAGCGACGGCCAACCGTTTCAACGCTCCATGGGATGCGACAAGGGCATCATGAGAGGCAAGAGCTGCAAACTTGTCGGGAGCTGTTATGAAAGGATATCCGGTCAGTGCAGCGATGAGTCCTGCTGTTTTTTCAGAAAAACCGGCAGGAGCGTTCAGACCGGTACCGACAGCAGTACCTCCCGATGCAAGCCGGGCAAGCTCCTGCATCGATGATTCAAGAAAAACCGCCGCCTGCCCGATCTGAGCGGCATATCCTGAAAATTCCTGGCCGAGTGTCAGAGGAGCTGCATCCATCAGATGGGTTCTCCCGGTTTTAACGATAGAGCTGAACTCTCCGGCTTTTTCTGAAAGCGTTTGAAAAAGCAGACGAACTCCCGGTATGGTTTGTTCCGAAAGAACGGTGTAAGCCGCTACATACATAGCCGAAGGAAATACGTCGTTGGAAGACTGGGACATGTTTACATCGTCATTGGGGTGCAGCAGACGCTTGCCCTCTCCGATCCGATTGCCGAGAAGCAGATGTGCCCTGTTGGCAATCACTTCATTGACATTCATGTTTGTATGGGTTCCCGATCCGGTCTGCCAGATAACGAGAGGAAAATGTTCGAAAAGTTCTCCGGCTATTATTTCATCACACACCAGAACTATCGCATTCATCTTCTCGGGGGAGAGCGCTCCAAGTTCACAATTGGCAATCGCCGAAGCTTTTTTCACATAACCGAAAGCCCTGATTACTTCGCGCGGCATCGAAGCGTATGGGCCTATCCTGAAATTCACAATTGAGCGCTGGGTCTGTGCACCCCAATACTTTTCTTCAGGCACGAGAATCTCGCCCATGGCATCTTTTTCTTTTCTATAGCTCATAACGGAACGCAAGTAAAGATTAAGCCTGACTCCTGCTCAAGAATCCTCACTCATGAGAATCTTCCGGCACTCGAACAACTCTTCGGCTCTCTGTGCATCGGTTTCAGGATACCGTAATCCGAGCTGCTGAAACATATCGAGTATAATACGCGAAACCAGAAGACGGGCGTTCTTTTTGTCATCAGCCGGAATGACATACCAGGGAGCATGCGCTGTGCTGGTGGCCGAAAGACAGGCTTCGTAAGCTTTCTGATATTCATGCCAGAATTTACGTTCCTCAATGTCGTCGATACTGAACTTCCAGTTTTTTTCCGGCTTATCGATTCTGTCAAGAAAACGTTTGCGTTGCTCTTCTCTGGAGAGATGCAGAAAAAACTTGAGTATCCGTGTCCCGTTCCGGTAGAGATGCCGTTCAAGTTCATTGATCGACCGGTACCGCTCTTTCCATACATCCCCGTTTTTCATATGCGCTTCAGGAACACCCTGACGCACAAAAATATCAGGATGAACGCGGACAATGAGTACCTCTTCGTAATAGGAACGGTTGAAAATACCGATACGACCCCGCTCCGGCAGAGCACAGTTGGTTCGCCAGAGAAAATCATGATCGAGTTCATGGGCTGAGGGGTGTTTGAAACTGTAAACCTGGCACCCCTGCGGGTTGATGCCCGACATAACATGCCTGATGACGCTGTCTTTTCCGGCGGCATCCATCGCCTGAAAAATCAGCAGTACAGCATACCGGTTATCCGCATAATGAACCTGCTGGATATCGCTGAGCTGCCTGACATGCCGTTCGAGCAGCTCGGCACACTCTTTTTTCGATGCGTAGAATGGCGATTCAAGTGTTGGACGTGCTGCCAGCTCAAGCGCCCGACCTTCGCGAACGAGATATTTTTCCGGAGAGAGTACACCGTTCATAACCGCTGTTTATCAACAGTTAATAAAACATCGCAGAGAGAGGATTGAACGTTTACAAGAACCGTTCAGGCTTGCTGTTCGTTCGAGGCCTGCAGAAAAAGCCCTCAATGATATGCTCCGGGATATAAAAAAACGGTGAAGGAAACCGCTTTCCTTCACCGTCTGAAACTGGACAATACGAGCTTCGTCCGCTCAGCAGGAGCATCGATTACGCATAAACCTTATTATAGTTTTCTATAGCGTGCACAACGCTCTGACGGGCGATTTCAGCATTCTGGAACTGCTCGACAAGCACGGTTTTATGCTCGAGTGCCTTGTACTCTTCAAAAAAATGCTGCAGCTCCGAGTTAAAATAAGGAGGCAACTGATCGATATCCTGAATACCGTTCATGCTCACGTCATCTTCTGCGACAGCGATGATCTTGTCGTCGCCTTCACCATGATCGATCATGCGCATAACGCCTATTACCCGCGCCCGTACCAGACACAGCGGAACGATATCGCACTGGGAAATAACGACAATATCGAGCGGGTCATGGTCGTCGCCCAGAGTTTTTGGAATGAAACCGTAGTTCGCCGGATAAAAAACAGAAGAAAAAAGCACCCTGTCGAGCTTCAGCATGCCGGTCGTTTTATCAAGCTCATACTTGGTTTTACTGCCTCTTGAAATTTCGATAATGGCATTGACAATATTGGGTTGATCTTCTCCTACCTCAACATGATGCCAGGGATTAAAATTCATAACAAGTGTTTTGAATTGAATTATTGTCAAACACAGAAATGCCGTGGCATTATAGCATTTTTTTTCAAAGGCTTCAAGAATGAACTCAAGAGAATCTCAGCTTTTGGCGGCCTGCTGAAAATACTCTTTCGTTTCGGCGGCGACCACCGGACTCAGTATCAGGAGAGAAACCAGATTCGGAATCGCCATGAGCGCATTGGCGATGTCGGCAAAGGTCCAGACCACCTGCAGAGAGGCGACCGAACCGACCATAACCGCTGCCACCCATGCCCAGCGGTACGGGGTAACGAGTTTCTTGCCGAAAAGGTACTCCATAGCCTTTTCGCCATAATACGACCAGCCGAGAATGGTAGAAAACACGAAGGTCAGAAGCCCGAAGGTAAGCACGGCGTTACCGAGATAAGGCACCTCGGTAAAGGCTGCGCTGGTGAGTTGCGCACCTTTGAGGCCGCTCTGCCACATGCCGGAATTGACGATAACGATACCGGTAACGGCACAGATCACGACGGTATCCCAGAAGGTTCCGGTTGAAGAGATCAGCGCCTGACGCACCGGATGGCTGGTCTGGGCGGCCGCCGCAACGATGGGAGCGCTGCCAAGACCGGACTCGTTCGAAAAAAGGCCGCGTGCTATACCGTACCGCATGGCCTCTTTCGCTCCGGCGCCGGCAAACCCTCCAAGAGCCGCCTGGCCGTTGAATGCCGACGAAAAAATCAGCTGCAGGGTTTCTGGCAGCGTATCCTGTCGAAGAAAAAGCAGGATGACACAGCCGATAACGTAAAGAAGCGCCATCAGCGGCACAAGGTATTCGCAAACCTTTGCAATGGATTTGATCCCTCCAAGAATTACTACTGCGGTAAAAACCGTAAGGAAAATTCCGGTAATCCAGGGGGAGATATGGAAATTGCTCTCGACCATGGCGGCAATGGAATTTGCCTGCACCATGTTGCCGATACCGAATGCCGCAACAGCGGTGAATACGGCAAAGAGCACGGCAAGCCACTTCATGTTCATGGCTCTCTCAAGCACATACATCGGGCCTCCGGCTACCGAACCGTCTTCACTCACAACCCGATACTTCACCGAGAGCAGAGCCTCGGAATACTTGGTAGCCATACCGAAGACGCCGGTCAGCCACATCCAGAGCACTGCACCGGGGCCTCCGGCAGCAACCGCCGTTGCCACACCGACAATGTTTCCGGTACCGATGGTGGCGGCAAGCGCCGTCACGAGCGCGCCGAAATGGCTGATCTCTCCCGCCCCTTCGCTGGTTCTCGTCAGCGAAAGCCGGATGGCGCTGAAGGTGTGCTTCTGGATAAATCCAAGCCTGAAGGTGAGAAAAAGATGGGTACCGAAAAGAACGGCAAGCAGGGGCACCCCCCACACATAACCGCTGATCAGATCAAGGAGCTTTTCAAATTCAACCACACGTCCTCCTGAAATTGTTTTTTGTTTAAGGGAGATGCACTTTGTATTGCTGAAAAATACAGCATGGAACGGTAATCTCTCCGAAGAATTATTCGGAAATCCCCGGATTCTGTTTTTAAGTCCTATCTTCGTATCTTTGCGCCTTCGGTCCGGCGGCAATACAAAGCCCCGATTGTCAATAAAAACCGACAATCCGGATACCCCGCAACGGCTCAGCATGAACCGCATCGCAGAAGAAATACACCCGAACAGACGAAAGCGAGGAAACCTCATGGATTTAACCAGGGAAATAGCAAAACGCAAAACCTTTGCCATCATCAGCCATCCTGATGCCGGTAAAACCACCCTTACCGAAAAGTTTCTGCTCTTCGGCGGCGCAATCCAGACTGCCGGTGCGGTTAAAAGCAACAAAATCCGCAAAACCGCCACAAGCGACTTCATGGAAATCGAGAAACAACGCGGCATCTCGGTTGCCACTTCGGTTATGGGATTCGAATACAAGGGCCGCAGGGTCAACATTCTCGACACACCCGGCCACAAGGATTTCGCCGAAGACACCTACCGCACCCTGACTGCCGTTGACAGCGTCATTCTCGTCGTCGATTGCGTCAAGGGCGTCGAAGCCCAGACCGAACGACTCATGGAGGTCTGCTCGATGCGCCATACACCGGTCATCATCTTCATCAACAAGATGGACCGGGAGGGCCGGAACCCTTTCGAGCTGCTCGACGAAATAGAGGAGAAACTGCAGATTCAGGTACGTCCGCTCACCTGGCCGATCAGCCAGGGACAGACCTTCAAAGGGGTCTATAATATGTACAATAAGGAGCTGAACCTTTTTGAAGCCAATGCCACCAAAATCAGCGCGTCGCTCATCAAGATCAAGAGCCCTGACGATCCGGAACTGCTGAAATGGATACCGGAAAGCTTCTGTGAAAAACTGAACGAAGATATCGACCTGATCGAAGGGGTCTATGAACCCTTCAGCGAAGATCTCTACCGGGACGGTCTGCTCGCCCCGGTCTTTTTCGGCAGCGCCATCAACAACTTCGGCGTACAGGAACTGCTCGACACCTTCATTCAGATCGCTCCGAGCCCGCATGAGCGCGAAGCCGCCCAGCGAACAGTCATAGCGTCGGAAGAAGCGCTGACCGGCTTCGTTTTCAAGATTCATGCCAATCTCGATCCCAATCACCGCGACCGGACCGCATTCTTCAGAATCTGTTCGGGAAAATTCGAGCGCAACAAATTCTACCTCCACACCCGACTCGGCAAAAAAATCCGCTTCTCCAGCCCGACGCAATTTATGGCGAACGAAAAAAGCGTGATCGACGAAGCGTGGCCGGGAGATGTGATCGGCCTCTACGACAACGGCTCCCTGAAGATCGGAGATACCCTCACCGAAGGAGAGGATCTGCAGTTCCGGGGTATTCCGAGTTTTTCTCCGGAAATCTTCAAGGTTCTTGAAAACCGCGATCCGCTTAAGACAAAACAGCTCGACAAAGGCATCCGGCAGCTCACCGAGGAGGGCGTCGCGCAGCTCTTCATTCAGTACGGCAGCCGCAAGATCGTCGGTACCGTCGGCGAACTGCAGTTCGACGTCATCAAGTTCCGCCTCGAACACGAATACGGCGCCCAGTGCGACTTTCTGCCGCTCCGCTACCACAAGGCGTTCTGGATCACCAGCGACAACAAGGAGCAGCTGCAGGAGTTCATCCGGCGTAAATCGAACGCCATTGCGCTCGACCGCGAAGACCATCCGGTATTTCTTGCCGAAAGCGAATGGATGCTGAAGGTCGCCCGCGAGGACTATCCGGAGCTTGAATTCCACACCACCTCGGAGTTCAAGACCGCCGGAGAATAAACCCGCCCTCCACGGCCTGAAAATGCCAAAGAGGACGTCTCGCGACTGGCTTTACGTAACATAAACAGTTCGTTTACCGAAGGAACAGCCACCTGATCTCTGGAAGTCACTGATGACGCGAACTGAACCATTAAAACGTAAGCGCAGTAACGCGAACCATCAGACATGAAAACCCGGAACTTGCTGCATGTAACTCACCTGCAATCTGAATGGCTCAGGCAAAAAAATCAGGGAAAAAATGTAAGTTTACCCGGTAGCGATAATGAGCCATCCCTGCCCTGAATGATGAACTATCACAGTAAAAAATTGAACCGGATTCATACGAGAAGTAATGGAAATTAAAACTGATCTCTATTTGGGTGACTGCCTGAATATCCTCAAAGAGCTGCCGGACAACTCGGTAGAGTTGATATTCACATCACCGCCATATGCAGATCAAAGAGAAAAAACCTATGGCGGCATTCATCCGGATAAATACGTTGCGTGGTTCCTGCCCATAACTGAACAACTCCTGAGAGTCCTCAAACCTACCGGCACGTTTGTGCTCAACATAAAGGAAAAGGTTGTCAACGGAGAAAGAAGTACCTACGTGATGGAACTCATCCTTGAGATGAAAAGACAACAGGGCTGGCTTTGGACCGAGGAATTCATCTGGCATAAAAAAAACTGCTACCCTGGTAAATGGCCAAACCGGTTCAGAGACTCCTGGGAAAGACTGATCCAGTTCAATAAAAACAAACAGTTTTACATGAACCAGGAAACCGTCATGGTTCCTATGGGCGAGTGGTCGAAAAGCCGTCTCAAGAGACTCAGCGAAACAGACAGAACCCGTGATGAATCCAAAGTCGGCAGTGGATTCGGGAAAAACATTTCAAACTGGCTTGACCGGGAAAAGGCCTATCCAACAAATGTACTCCATCTGGCAACAGAGTGTAACAACAAAAACCACAGTGCTGCATTTCCGCAGGGACTTCCGGAATGGTTCATCAAACTCTTCACCAAAGAAGGCGACACTGTACTTGACCCGTTCATGGGCTCCGGCACAACCAACGCTGTAGCCAAAAGAATGAAACGAAACTCGATCGGCATAGAAATTGTCCCGGAGTACTACGAGATGGTCAAAAACGAACTCGAACCGACGGAACTTTACCTGCTGGAAAAAAAGAACAGCTATGCAACAAATCTCCCTGAACGACGTATCGACATACGTTGAAAACAATATCGGCACCTTTCACCAGAAAAGGATTGCAAGCCTCGACGGCTTGAGCCTGACGAAAGTCCTGAAGAGAAAAAATCCCTACCTTTTCAAGGCGAAGTACGTTCTGACTGCTGAGGAAATCATCAGGGGCCTTATCGATGCCCATATTTCATCGAACGAAGAAACGATTTTCGGCGACTGGCTTGAGGGACTTGCAATTTTCATCAACGGAAAAGTCTATGGAGGCTGGAAATCAGGAATTGAGGGAATAGATCTTGAATTTGACAACAATGGGCAGCGATTCATGGTTAACATCAAGTCCGGCCCGAACTGGGGAAATGCAAGCCAGATAAAAAAAATGAAATCCGACTTCAGAACAGCCGCCAAAACGCTTCGTACCAGTAATTCAGGCCTGCAGGTTGTTGCGATCAACGGCTGTTGCTATGGAAAGAGTACCCATCCCGATAAAGGGGATTATTACAAGTACTGCGGTCAAAAATTTTGGGAATTCATCTCTGGAAATGCCGAACTATACACAGAAATCATCGAACCATTGGGACATAAAGCGAAAGAAAAAAACGATGTATTTCAGCAATCCTACGCCCAGAGAATCAACATGTTCACGAAAACCTTTACCTGCGAATACTGCAAGGACAACGGAGCCATCGACTGGAAAAAACTCGTGGAATTCAACTCGTCAGCCAGCTGAAACATGTGACTTCCGGAATCTGTTTCAAATCGCGCCCCTTCCCATCCTCATTCCGCTCAAAACTCGTGACTAAAAAATCGTGTTTTATTAATTTTTGCCGCTACCGGCACAGAACCTGCCGACCAACCGATACTGCGCTACGTCGGAAAAACGTCACAACTTTCCCAGTGCAGCAACAAGATAATCGAACCCGATCCGTTCCTGTTCCAGCCTGACCTTCTCGCCAAGGTTGTTGCTATGCAAATCGTCATATAGTGCCTGTTCCTCGCCTGTCAGCCTCGTCAGCTCCACGGTCTCGGGTGATGGCTCAACGCCCCAGAGTAATCGATGCTCTATCAGCGTCTTCCGGTACATCAGAAGGAAGGGCGTTCGCGAGGTAGAACCTGCTGTTTGTGGCCGGATAATGACCGGACAGGCAAATTCCGCAACCACCCATAATATCTCTACTGCCTGGTAACTATCTTTTTTGTGAACTGTTAGTCATATTGGCACAAGTTGTGGACAGTAAATAACCTGCGCCAGAATATGTCCGGATATGTCCGGATATGCCCGGATCAGATTTTCGTTTCGGTTCGACGATAGGAAGTTGCAGGACCGGCTCCAATCGTATCAAGTAATCCGGCATCCACTAAATTCCGAAGATCCCTGCGGGCCTGCCGGTCACTTATTCCCCTGCCTACACGTTCAACGTACTCATCCATGCGGATTGATTCATTAATACCTAGACCATCAAGCAGCGCTCGTTGTCGTTCGTTGATCTTTACAGAAATTTGTCCTTGCCCAACCCCGAAAAATGTCAGATGTACACCGGATACCTTGTTCTGCCACACTGGCGGACGCATCCGCATATCCCGGCATTCCTGGACAATTTTGAACGTACCACGTCCGACCCGCTCCATCAATTCATGCAGATAGAAAACATGGCTGATATCCGGGTTGACAAGAATGGATTCATGAGTAGCCGACCGAAGTTTTTCCGGAGTCAGCCCCATAGAAAGATGTCCTGAATTCCAGATTTCAATACGTCCGGGGTAAATACTAACCGAAACGCCGCCGGAGAATGCTGCATAATCGCGATGAACCAGCGCATTGACCAACCCCTCCCGCAATGAGTTGAATGGATACTGCGGGCGAGATTCTCTTGCCAGTTGTCCAGGCTTGAATTCGGCAGCAATCGCAACATGCCTTTTTAGAAAGACCATCGCTTCTTCCAGCAGATAGAATGCCGGACCTTCGTACAACTGTTCATCGATAAAATTGTCTCCGCGATCCGTTTCATAGCAAACCGCCCGCAGTCGCGTCTGCGGATGGCGCAGTGCAACACGTTTACCAAACAACACATCTGCCGCATTGGTCAATTGACCGAACCGAGCCAAAGCCAAATCCGCAAGCACGGCATCAGGCTTGTGAACCTCTTCAAACCGATACCCTCGATCCTGCGCCTTGCGTACAGTCTCATCCAGCAGCTTGCGATCGAGATCGTCAATGGCAAGACCGACAGCGACGCGACGTTCCCATCTCTCGGTTTCGCGGGATTGCCGGACCACCATCTCGCGCATTGTCGCAGCGTCGACCGCCAGGATATCCAGCCCTTTCTTGATGTAAACCGCCCCATCAAAAACATAGGGTCGGTCAGAGCCTTCCGGTATATCAACAGTAATGACCCTGCCTCCCTGAACATCATCCAGAGTAACAGTGAACAATACCTGAGGGGTGATGTGTCTATGCAAAAATAAGCGGAGTGCATCAGCATCCTCTTCTCTGAGAACACCGAGCACCTGCCCGCAATCATCGACACCGACTAAAACGCTGCCGCCTTTGGTATTGAGAAGTGCACACACGGCACGACCAATTGAGTTTTCTGCCCGGGCTGATGCAATAAACTCAATGCGATCTGATTCACCTTTTCCTAAAAGTTCTTCCGTCAGATTTCTGACATTCATTTACTATCCCTCCTTTCTACCTCGCGGCGAATTGCATCGGCATTACTGAAATGATTCCGGATAAAATTCTCCACATCTCCGTATCGACCGAATTGTGCGGTGGCAAAAAGCTTGGCATCGTCGTTCGAAGAAAACTTCTGTACCCAGTTGCCGGTACGATCCTGATAAGTTTTGAGATCGCGCCGAATCGCCGCGTCATACATATCGATCACCCGGAAATCGTCAATAATCGCCTGTTCCCGCTGCCTGAGTTTTTTCTTTTCCTCTTTGGTATCTAATCCGAGTTTAGCGAGCATCGCTTCGCGCTCCCCGGCATTTTTGCAACCTAACTTCATAAACAACGACCGGGCAAAAGGAACATGATAATGCGCCAGAATCCAGCGTGGTTTGCCCAATTCAATAGCTTTGAGTAATTCCTGATGCGTAAATCCAAGCCCGTCTGGCAACACACCGCTACCATACTGGGGCGTAATAATGCAAAGAAAGAGATTGCAATCCCGTACTGCGTCCAGACAACTATCCAGAGCAGTCCGATGAGGATATACCGTAACCGTGCCTTTGTGTGAACACCAGACTTCATATCCAAACCCACTGAGCATTGCATAAATCTGCTCAAGCAAATCCTCAACCCCGTAAACGGTCGAGGAGACCATGATAGAGAGGCGACTATGTGATGTATGCACTTTTTTCATTGTCAGCCTTACATATTTTCAAAGGCAGGCCCATACTTTCTGACCAATCAATGTTTTCTTTTTATTCGCTTTCCGAAAGCCACTTCTGGTTATGGCTTATGAATTCATGAATTGTGTGGTGTTTATAAGCAATATCCTTCTTTCAGCAAGATTATCAAACACTTCCCAAAGCATCAACAAGCCACTCGAACCCGATCCGTTCCTGTTCCAGCCTGACCTTCTCGCCAAGGTTGTTGCTATGCAAATCGTCATATAGTGCCTGTTCCTCGCCTGTCAGCCTCGTCAGCTCCACGGTCTCGGGTGATGGCTCAACGCCCCAGAGCGTTCTGTGAGTCAGAAGCGTCTCTTTGTCCATAAGCAGGGAGACTGCCTCGGGAAAGAACCTGCGCAACTGATTGAGAATGGCGAAGCCATGTGTATCGATGTCTCCCCAGTAATAGAGCTTCCGCTCATGGAGCCAGTGGGCCGCGGCGAGATTCTCGAAACCGTATCCGGCACCGAAAATCACCATCGAACGGGAAACAGGGGGAAACGCAAGGAAGTTGATTTCGTTTTCGGTTATGAACACCTTTTCAACCGCAAGGTCCAATCCGGCAAACGCGCCCTCTGTCAGGGCGATATCCTGATCGGCATTCACCGGCAGGAGAGCCAGTTCAGGATCGAGAATGCGGAACCGTACCCTCAGGGGTTTATCCCTGAATCCGTAACGGCGGCAGAACGCCGCTGCGCCGGCAGCGCCTGAGTCAATCCGCTCCGGCGGAAGAGCGAGGTCGAACAGCTCGCCCAGCACGCCGCGGTGCGCCTCGATAAACTTGCTGTGTACGCCCGGCAGATCTATCTGCCGCAGATAAATCTGCGGACGCGGATGCATCTGCAGCCAGCCGACAATCTGCAGAAGATTCGGCCACGACCCGGCAAGTTCCAGCGTGCGCAACGGACGCTTCCGGAGCCACGGAATGAGTTCGGGTTTCGTTTCGCGAGTCAGTCGAACAAGATCGGCAAACCGTTCGGCATCGCGCCGCCTGCCGATGAAGGCCAATGCATCATCGATCGAATCGATCCATACCTCCGCCGGAATCTCGTTGGCGCCGAGAACGCGGTGATTGAGCGTTCGCCAGATGACCCGGTAGTGCTTCGCCGAACCGGACAACTGCGCAATCCAGTCGCGCACATAGGCAAACGATTCGCTGAGCTGCCGTGAATCGGGGCTTTTCAGGGTCAAACGCAGTGGAAAAAGTTCCACCTCTCCCATCAGAGCGGAGAGCAGAATACCGCGATCCCAGAGCTTCTGCACCTGGGCACGCAGGTCAGCCGAAGTCGTCCAGCTCACCCCGGTTCTCCCTGTTTTGCGGCGCGATACTCCTCGATGGTGAGATTGCGCAGCACCGAAGCCCGTCCGTCCTCGTTATAAACAAAACCGACTCCCGATACGTAGGGCTCGATGATATGGATTTTCTGCAGCGGAGTTACAATCAGCAACTGCAGGTTGAGCTGCGCGAAAAGCTGCAGCCCGTACTGAGCCGACTCGTCGGAACCGCGCCCGAACGCCTCGTCGATAACGACGAACCGGAACGACCGCGAACGCACCGCGCCCCACTCCAGACCGAACTGATAGGCAAGGCTTGCCGCAAGCACCGTATAGGCGAGCTTCTCCTTCTGCCCGCCGGATTTGCCTCCAGAATCGGCATAGTGTTCATGCTCGCTGTCGTCTTCGCGCCACCGTTCGCTCGCCGCGAATACGAACCAGTTACGCACGTCGATAACCTTGGCGGTCCAGCGCCGGTCGAGATCCGCATGCTCTTCGCGACCGCGGAACCGGTCGATGATCCGGCGCACCTGAAGGAATTTTGCTTCGGAATACTGCGAGTCATCGGAGCCGGTCAGCGACCCCTCGGTGCAGGCACGCAATTCCGACTGAAAGTCGCGGATATCGGCATCGAGACTCATCTGCGCTTCGAGGGTGATGTAGCGCCCTGGATTGTAATCGATCTGCGTGAGCGACTCGTTGATGCGGGCAATGCGCTCTTTGATGCTCTCCCGTTCGCGAGCGAGCTGCGACTGAAAATTGGCGACTTCCCGGATGGTGTTCTCGTTGAGCAGCTCCTTGAACCGACCCTCGAAACGAGGCAGGTCATCTGCCCGGAGCTGATCGAGCATCGAACGGTACTCGAACCCGGCGGCAATGTTCACATCGACCTCGCGGGTTTCAAGTTTCCACTCCTCCTTGTACTCGGTCATCGCCCTGATGATCTTTTCGCCTATGCGGGAGAGCTTTTTGTCTTCCGAGTCGATTCTGTTCTGCAGAAAATCGCGCATCTCCCGTTCGCGGTTATCGCATGTCTCCACCGTCAGAGGCTGACCGCCAAGCGCTTCGTCGAGCATCGACTCGAGCAGGGCGAACTGCCCAGCTGCCTCCACACCGGCTTCATCCCGCAGCGCCTCCGCCTGCTGCCGCAACTCCCTGAATCCGCTGATCTTCTGCCCGGTTTTCGACCGCTTGTCCTTGCGCTCGTCGAGCTGGTGCTCCGTGGCCAGCAGTTCGCCCTCCACTTCGGCAAGCTGCCCGGCAAGGGTTTTCAGAATATCCGAAGCTGCTTCGAGATGGCGTTTTTCCGCTTCGAGCCTGGCGATGGCGACGGCCATCGGCTGCCAGTCGAGATCGCGGAAATCGGGATACTCGTCAAGCTTTGAAAGGACGGTGAGCCGATCCTTCAGAGCTTTCTGCTCCTGCTGCAACGCATACATCCGACCGGCAAGTCCGGCAAGATGCTTCTCCTGCCGCCCGGCACTCTCTTCGAGCGCCGCGATCTTGGCGGCATTGCTCCACCCCAGAACATAGCGGCTGCGATCGTCAAGCGGATGGCGGTCGTCTTTTTCGTGGCGTTCGCCGGGCGCCTTGATCTGTCCGGTGAGGGTAATGGCTTTTTTCTCGCGCCGAAACTCCTCCTGATTTCTGCAGCAGACCAGATCGAAGCGATTGGCTATCTCCCGCTCCATCCAGTCGAAATAGGGCGAATCGGCCTTGATGGCGATCTTGCGCACGAGAGAGGCTTCATGATCAGGCTGCCGCCCCCCCCCCTGCGACTGCTGACGTACCCGGAAATAGACCAGCCGTCCGTGAAGGTGGGTACGATCGACCCATTCCGCAACCGCGCCGTAATGACGGTCAGGCACCAGCAGGGAGAGACCGAAGTTCCGCAAAAGACGTTCGACAGCCCCTTCCCACTCCCGCTCCTCCTCGAGCACCTGCAGCAGCTCGCCGGCAAACGGCATATCATCTTCCGCAATATCCAGCGCATGGCATAGCGAACGACGAATGGCGATCTGCTTCTCATCGATGTTGCTGCGCCGTGCTTTCAACCCCCTGATTTCGGCTGTCAGCCGCTCATGCTCCTGCCGTCCCTGGGTGAAGAGGACGCCCGCCTCGTTGAGATCGTTCTGCACCCTCGCTTCCCCGTCTGCGCACTCTTCGCTCATGGCTGCATGACCCGAGCGCTGGCTATGGAAGTCATCCACGTTCGATGCCGGATGTTCCCCGAGCTGGCGTACAAGCTCCTCGTACCGCGCTGCCTTCTGCCGGCACCGCTCGAGCTCAGCCTGTTTCTGACGAATTTCTGCGCCGATGCTCTCTATCCGGTCGCCTCCGTTTTCGGCAATGGTGCGGCGCAACTCCCGCTCACGCTCCTGCTGCAACCGACGCTGTTCCTGCAGGCGCTCTACAGCCATGCTGTGTCGACTCAGTTCCTCATCAAGCGAGGCAAGACGCTTGTCGAGCAGGTCGAGCTTGAGCGTTGCGAACCAGGGGCGCAACGATTCGCGGCATGAGCGAAGGTTATCGGCTGTCGCGGCAATCTCATGATGACGGTCGCAATCAGCCACGAGAGGGTTCAGCATCTCTATCTGACGCCGTGCCTTGAGCACCGATTCATGAGCGCGGTTGAGGTTTTCGAAATGCTGGATAAGAGCGGCTATGCGGGGCTCCACGTCGAACGGTTCGAGCATGTGCGTGCGCACGAAATCTGTCAGGTTGCCCACCGACTTGAGCGAAACGGTCTGATGGAAAAGGTCGAGCGCCTGTTCGTTATCGATGCCGAAACGACGACGGAACCATGCCCCGTAAGGCGGAAAGCTGTCGAACAGCTCGACCCCCTCACTGCGCAGTCGTTTGCGCAGGCCGGCGATTTCAGTACCGAAACCCGTAAAGTCACGAGCGATGGAGAGGTCGCGTTCGCATGCCGTATACAGGCGCGCCGGCTGTGCGACAGCATCCTTCATCCAGAAAATCTGGGCCAGGGTCACCGTCTTGTCGTAACCTTCGTTATGGAAGACGCCGAGAATCACCGAATAGCTGTTGCTGTCGCGCAGGGCGACCGGTTTAGCGCCTCCGACGCTCTCCTGACGCTCCGACTTGAAATAGCCAAGCACGTAGGAACGCAGGGATCTCTCGCGGGTATCGGCACCTGCCGCCTTGTTGTAGGCAATGCGCTGGCTCGGCACCAGAAGGGTGGTCACGGCATCGACCAGCGTCGATTTGCCCGATCCGATATCCCCGGTCAGAAGTTCGTTTTTTCCGCCAAGTCGAAGGGTCCAGACCCTTCCATCAAAGGTTCCCCAGTTGAAAACCTCGAGTCGCTGCAATCGGAAACCGGCCAGACGGTCATCGGCAACAAATCCCATTTCAAGCAGCTCACTCATCGCTACCCTCCATCGGTTCCGCAGGTCGCTGCAGGTATTCGTCGAGCCGGCGATCGAAATCCGCCAGCCACTGGGCATCGATAAAAGCCTTGATGATCCGGCGGACTTCGATCATCTGTCTCTCTCCCCGCAAACGGCGGATAAAACCAAGCTCGGCAATTTTATTGAGCGAGGCATCCACCTGATCGATCAGCCTGACCTCGTTACTGCCGGGAGGAAGAAAAATCCGGATCAGTTCAACCACTTCATCCCGCGACAGAATCAGGCGCGTTTCTCCTGCACCGGCATCGAATTCGGCAAGCTTTTTGCGTAACAGCGCAAGGAGCAGGCTGACCGGATAGCTGAGCTGACGGCGTGCCATCAGGCGGGGAGTTGGAGTCGTCCCCTCTGCTCCGCTTTCAGAGCGAGAACGCAAAAAAGCATACCCTTCAGCTTCGTCGAAAATCAATTCCAGACCAAGCACCGCGACATAATCACGCACGGCTGCCGACAGGTTAAACAGAGAGTTCCATAATGCAGGGCTTTCATCCTGGTAGATCACCCCCTTCAAAAGAGGAATCACGACAAAAGAGAGATCCTGAACCGGGTAGGGCGGATAGCTGTTTTCTATGTCTGTATGGTTCATCATCAGTTTCTCAATAAAATAATACGAGGCAAGGTCGCCTGCCGGGTTATGCCCGACGCACTCTGCCACCTGATTTCATCATCCTCACCTTCATCCACCGTCGTCCGGGACCACTCCCCGGCAATCTGCAGATAGGTAACCAGCTCGGCCAGCCCGTTTCGTAACGGATGACGCATAACCACCTCCCCGATGGTGATCTGGCTGCACGTCTGAAGTTCGATCCGGATATTTCGCAACAGTTCGGCCCGATCGACCGTCACCTGGGCGTAAAGAATTGCGGTATCGATCTCCGCATCCCCTTCGTCGAGAGCGATGCCGGCAATCAATGGAGTGAATGGAATCCGATAAAGCGCTCGTTCGAAAGGCAGTTCGATGAGTGCCGAAAAACCCTCGAGAGGCATAAAGCCGCCCGAAGGAAAATCTTCGCGCAACTCGAGCGCACGGGTTTCAATCCCCCGAAGAATATCCATGATTCGCCGGTTCTCAAGCCACGCCTTGTCATCGAGAAACCTGCGCAACTGCTCGGAAAGCCGGGCCACCGTCCGCTGCGTGTGCTCTCCTGCCTCCAGCCAGTCATAATGAACCCGCCGCAAACGGCTGTCGGGGCGCATCGTCACGATCGGCGGCAAATCCAGCACCGTTTCCAGAAGCAGGCTCAACTCCTCCTGGCGGGACTGCGACATGAGAAAATCCCAGAATGCCCTGAAACTTTTGCCCTGATCGGAATCTGCGATGGCATCGCGCTCTCCCATGATCTCCTCGAGCAGCGCACCCTTCGATCCCTCCCAGAGGGCAATTCGCTCGCGCACCCGGCGATCGAGAATCCGAAAGTTATGCTCCACCTCTCGAAAATCGGACAAAAGGTCGCGCGCCAGTTGCAGAAACTGCTGAAACCGATCCTTCAGAGCCGTATCATCCAGCAGCGATATCTCGCCGGCAAGGATGCGATCGATCTCGTCATCGATCTCCTGACGACGCTCCTGCAGTTCGGCAATGCGCACTTCAGGATCGGCCTGACTTCCCGTGCTCATCTGGCGCAACAGTTCAAACAGGGTAATAAGTCGCGACTCGGTGCCGACAAAAGCACGCTCGGTCAACCCCTCAAGCCAGGACAACGCCTTTTCGGTTGCCGCAGTCAGGTCGAAATGCGGTTCGTCCGTTCCTTCCGGATAGAATTTGCGCAACCATCCCTTCTCGTTGTCGGCCCAATCGTTAAGATAGTTTTGAGCCGTACCGGGAAAAAGATCTGCACCCTGTTGCTGGCGCAAGGCGAACAGCTCGTCCTCGAGCGCCTCGACCAGATCTGCCTGGGAAAGTATCCGCACATTGGGCACAATAAAGACGCGGTGCAGAAAACTGGCTACCAGCGGAGCATGCTGTGCGCGAAGAAGCCTCCATGCCGGATGGTTCTGGCGGAGGATATCCAGTGTTGTGTAGTCGAGAGCCAAAAATTCGCTATTGATTCTGGTAAAAAAAGACGCACGTACAATCGTACCGGATTTGAGGCTGAAGTTAAAGTTTTTTCTCCGGTTTTTTTCGTTTGCCTTTCACTGCAGATAAATTCCCATGATGTAATATGCACCACATCCCCGTGGCAGCCCATCACATCCGCAAAATCGCGACAGCATAACTATCGCATGAAACATGTTCGGACATGCAAACGAACGCTTCGGTTTCAACACCGGGCATAATACCGGGAAATTTCATCCCATACGGTTTGAAGCATTTCTCCTGCATCACCGGGCATCATCATGCGATCCTCGATGTCACCGAACAGGCATAGACGATTATGCGTGTATATGCTAACGAAATATGCCCCGAACCGAGAATAATCGTAATCACTTCAGCCGAATCGAATAACGCCGTTTACACGGCAAATAACCTCCTGAAATCAATCTTTCCAAGGCCATAACGGCGGTGGCGCATCATCAGGGTTCGGGTTCGGAGCGTCATCCGGATCACCAGGTTTCGGGGCATCGTTTGGATTCCCGGGCTTTGGTGCGTCATCTGGGTTTGGTTTCGGGGCATCATCAGGATTTCCAGGCTTGGGCGCATCATCGGGATTGCCAGGCTTGGGATAGTCGTCCGGTCCAGGCATGGGAACACCCTCCGCATGAGCCTCTTTTTCGATAGGTATAACCATCGCATGAGTATTGATGATAACGGCTATGAGAATCAGTGCGAAAAACCGGTACCTGAGAAGTGATGCGATCATATCCGAAAGGCTTATGGTTGAACGGGGTAATACTCGGAATACTGTATGTTTCGGTACAGGTACTGATTATGCAGAAATCAGGCAAGAATTTAAAAGGATCCGGCTCTTCTCAAAGTGCCATCGGCCGACCCGGAAATGGCGACAATGCCATTGCTGCATCCGTTTATTGTTTGAGCGGATTATGGTCGGCATCAATCTGATTACAGCTTCCCTGAATCGCGCAGGGTTCCTCGTATTGCATTCACCGCTACTGCCCTCAGAATACGACGTTCCGTAATTATTTTCACAAAATCAGGGCTCTCCATAGAGCTTCCGGCTTTTTTGGTTTGTTTCGAAATTCCGAATTGTCCTATATTGACAGATATAACCCCGACTACGCACGAGAAGTTCGAACCCGATAGAACCCGAATTCGAAGGAACCGCATCAAAGGATCTCCCGATGATTTCTCATGCCCTGACAATAGTTCTGAATGAACTCAACACCCATATTGAAACCGGTTACGGTGCCTCATCGGGAACCCCATATCCGGCAGCTCTGGGTAATATAGCCGAAGGGTTTTCCGGTTCCTCGAATGGAGGTCTTTCGAGAAACATGCTCTACTTTTCAGTTGTCCATATCATGGAAGAGAAGACGATGAAAAACCTGCCCAATCAGGCGATCAACAAGGATGAGCGTACCGTTTCGTACCAGAACCCTCCTGTTTTCCTGAATTTTACAGTGCTGATAACCGCGACACATATTGACTACAGCGATGCGCTGCTGATGATTTCAAGGGTCATCCGGTTTTTCCAGTACAGGAGCGTATTCACCACTGAAAACGTTGCGCCTCTTTCTCTTACCCATAATGCGCCCAACAACACCCTCGATCAGCTTGAGACGTTCAGGTTGATTTTCGAACTTTACTCTCCGTCGATAGAAGAAATCAATCATTTATGGGGAACGCTGGGGGGGAAACAATACCCGTTCGTGCTGTACCGCCTCAGGATGCTCGACCTGAAATTCAGAACGGAACCGATAAAGGGCCCGTTGATTACCGAAATCGTCCACAATACGAAATACTTCTCTCTTTAAAAGGAAACTGCGAATCCCGATTCCTGAAAATAAGGGCAGGACGTCGCAATGAGGAACCTCGGATCCTCCATTTACGAACAACATTCTTCAAACAAAACGGGAACCATCATGCCAACACTGTATAAAACCCCTGGAGTCTATGTCGAAGAAATCCCGAAGCTGCCTCCGTCCGTTGCTGCAGTAGAAACCGCAATTCCTGCATTTATCGGCTATACCGAAAAAGCTGAAGATCAAACTCCGAATGACCTGAGATTGAAACCGACAAGAATCAGCTCACTGCTCGAGTATGATAAATATTTCGGCAAACCGCAAAAGGAAACGGCTATCACGGTTTCCGTGAATGAAACGAAGGATGGAAGCGGGGTGACGATTTCGAGCAAAGCCGTTGCGAAGCTGGAAGAAAGCGCGCGCTCGAAACATATCATGTACTACGCGATGCAGATGTTTTTCAATAATGGCGGAGGCCCTTGCTATATCGTTTCGGCAGGTGAATATAAAACACTTGCTGCGGCCCTCGATGGCGAAGAACTGACTGCCGGTCTGTCTGAACTTGAAAAGGTGGACGAACCGACAATCATTGTATTCCCGGAAGCGCAGTTTCTGTCGATCGACAGCTTCAAAGGCATCCATGATGCAGCGCTTGCTCAATGCGCAAAACTCAAGGACCGTTTTGTTATCATGGATGTCCATGGCAACACTGCGTCGCTTTCAGACCCGACGACCAAACTTCTCTCGGCAGTAACCGAATTCCGATCGAATGCGATTGGCATGAACAACCTGAAATACGGGGCCGCCTATGCGCCGAACATCGAAACCATACTGGATTTTGCCATCGATGAAACCGCAATCGATGTCACAAAAACCGTCAACGGCACCTCGGAAGATCCGGTAAAGCTCGATACCCTGGCTGAAAATAATAACAGCCTCTACGAAACCGCAAGGAGCGCGATAAGGGAACTTCCATGCAAGCTTCCACCAGGCTCGGCCATGGCCGGCATTTATGCCTCGGTCGATAACAGCCGGGGTGTATGGAAAGCTCCGGCCAATGTGAGCGTCAACAGCGTCATCAAACCAACCATCGAATTCTCGAATACCGAGCAGGACCAGATGAATATCGATCCGGGAGCGGGTAAATCAGTCAATGCCATCCGTTCATTCACCGGCAAGGGAACTCTTGTATGGGGCGCGCGAACTCTTGCCGGCAACGATAATGAATGGCGCTATATCAACGTGAGGAGATTATTCGTTTTTGTCGAGGAATCTGTCAAAAAAGCCTCTGAGCCGTTTGTTTTCGAACCCAATGATGCAAACACATGGGTTCGGGTTCAGGCGATGATAGAAAATTTCCTTTCCGTACTCTGGCGCCAGGGAGCACTTCAGGGCGTAAAACCCGAACATGCTTTCTATGTGTCGGTCGGACTGGACAAAACCATGACAGCCGAGGATATCCTCAATGGTAAAATGATCATAGAAATCGGCATGGCAGCAGTCAGACCTGCTGAGTTTATCATCCTGCGCTTCTCGCACAAGATGGCAGAATCATAAAAGCATTATTTTGAATGATTAACTTTAAAATCCAACGCATATGGCTCAGCAATATCCTATCCCGAGGTTTCAATTCCAGGTTGATTGGGGCGGCTCGAAAATGAGCTTCACTGAAGTTACCGGGTTGGTCATTGAACGTGAAAAAATAGAATACCGGCACAGTGACAGCAAGGACTTCAGTAAAATCAGCATGCCCGGGCTTATCAAAAACAACAATATCACGCTCAAACGCGGCAAGTTCGAAAGTGATTTCGATTTCAATAACTGGATGGAGGAAGTTGCCAACGAACGTGTCGAAAAACGACGCGATGTAACCATCAGATTGATGAACGAAAAGCACGAACCCGTAGCAGCCTGGACAGCTGTGCGATGCTTCCCCGTTAAAATCACGGCGCCGGATCTTAAATCGGACGCCAATGAAATCGCTGTGGAAAGCATTGAGCTGGCGCATGAAGGCCTGAAAATAATGAAGATCTGAAAAACCCTTGTTTATGGCTCACTACTATCCTCCCTGGGGGTTTTTCTTCAAGGTCTCTTTCAACGACATAAGCCTGGATACCAACGACGCAAGGTTTCAGTCGGTATCCGGCCTGTCGGTCGAGTATGAGTATGAAAATGTAAAGGAAGGCGGAGAAAACCGTTTCGAACACAAACTGCCGGTCAGGACAAGGTATGCCGATCTTGTCCTGAAACGGGGGATGCTTAGCAATTCGACCGTGATTGCCTGGTTCCTCGACGCATTTAACAATCGGGTTTTTTCGCCTGCCAATCTGACGGTTACGCTCATGAACGAAAAAAGTGAGCCTCTGAGAACCTGGAACGTTGTCCATGCGATTCCGAAAAAATGGCAGGTCAGCGATTTCAATGCTGCAGAGAACGGTATCGTCATAGAAACGATGGAACTGACCTACCGCTATTTCTTGATTCAGTAAAAAGAACGCTAAAATGCCTATAGAAATCAGGGAGCTGCATATAAAGGTTACCGTCAGCGAAGAAGACCATTCGTCTCGGAACCGGACAGGGTCAACCGGTCAGAACGGTTTGGCGCAGACGGATGCAGAGATTGAAAAAGAGCAGATTGTTGCCGAGTGCGTAGAAAAAGTACTTGAAATCATGCGGAATAAATCGGAGCGGTAATGGCAGAAAGCGGAAAACTCGAAAAAATGCTGATTCTGGCATTCGCTGATTCAAGAAGTGCGGAAAACGGAGGTTTGGCTGAAGCTGATGATTCCATCGAAGCGCTGATCAATCCGGAAAGCTACCGGCTCGATTACAGAATAAGGTTCTCACGCTCCGGCCAGGGCCATGGAACCAGCGGCAAACAGCTGATATACGAGTACACTGAACCCGAAGAGATAACGTTCGAGTTCCTTTTTGACAACACAGGCATTATCGATTCCAATCCAAGGGATTCGGTTGCCGACGATCTCAAGCGTTTCCGGGAAGTTCTTGTCGAGTATAAGGGCGATGCACATGAACCGCGCCATTTTAAACTGGTCTGGGGCAAGCACTCTATCTTCAAGGGACGCGTTACCGCCGCGAGCTTCACTTACAAACTTTTCAAGCCCGACGGTACGCCAACCCGTGCCCTGGCAAATATCACCTTTAAAAGCAGTATCGAAGAGGAAAAAAGGGCAGCCAAAGAAGACCGCCAGTCTCCGGATCTGACCCATAGCCGCAAAGTCAAACCCGGCGATACACTTCCGCTGATGTGCAGCCGCATCTATGGCGACCCGAAATTTTATCTCGTAATAGCCGAACTCAATAAACTCGACAATTTCCGTTCTCTCGACCCGGGAACGATGATCATCTTTCCGCCCATAGAAAAATTAAAGGCTGTCAGTGAATAACAATACCATTGTTCCGCCATCGTCAACACCGGATGTATGCACGGTTGCCGTTCTTGTCGATGGCGTCGAGATACCCGGCAAATACCATATCGTTTCGCTTTCCGTTTCAGGGGAGTTGAACCGTATCCCTTCGGCTACGCTTCAGCTTCTGGATGGCGATGCTGCCCGTTCAAATTTTCAGGCAAGCAATACCGAATTGTTCGTTCCAGGAAATTTCGTCGAGATTCAGCTCGGATATCGATCCAGGAACCAGACGGTATTCAAGGGCATCATCATCAGGCACAGCATTAAAATCCGAGAGAACGCAAGTCTTTTGAATATCGAATGTCGCCATCAGGCCGTAAAAATGACGAAAAGTATCCGCAGTCGATATTTCACAGGACTAAAGGATAGCGAGATCATGGAAGAGCTCATAGGAAATCATGGTATCCAGCATGACATCCATGCCACGACGGCAAATCCGAAAGAGGTTGTTCAATATGAAGCCACAGACTGGGATTTTTTCGTCTGTCGGGCCGAAGCAAACGGGTACATGGTTCTGGCCGAGGACAACCGCCTTGTAGCCGGCCCGCCGGATATGGCGCAGGAAACGGCTCTCGCCATACAATACGGAGCCGCGATTCTCGAACTCGATGCCGAAATAGATGCCCGACGACAGAGCGGAGGCATCAGAACATCGAGCTGGCACCCTGCAAACCAGCAGCTGGTCGAACGTGACGCCAGTGAACCTGATATAACCAGAAGCGGCAATCTCGATCCTCAAACCCTGTCGGAAGCAACCGGAGATGAAATCCGCATCCTGCGTCATGTCGGCAGACTGAGCGAACCTGAGCTTCAGACCTGGGCAGACAGCCGCCTCATGACGGAACGACTCTCGAAAATCCGAGGAAGGGTACGCATTCAGGGATGTTCATCAATCAAACCAGGTTCTCTCATCACCCTGAACGGCATCGGCGAACGATTTGAAGGCACTCATTATGTATCAGGAGTACGTCACGAGGTATCGAACGGAAACTGGAAAACCGACATCCAGTTCGGCCTGAACCCTGAACGGTTCATGGAAACGTTCAATCTCAGACCATTACCCTCGACAGGACTTCTGCCAGGCCCAGGCGGTCTGCAGACAGGCGTCGTAACCGCTTTGGAAGGCGATCCCGAGGGAGAGGAACGGGTAAAGATCCGCCTTCCGATGGTCAGTATGGAGGATGAAGGTGCTTGGGCTCGTATAGCGACACTCGATGCGGGAAACAGCCGAGGAACGTTTTTCCGGCCTGAAATCGACGACGAGGTCATCGTAGGATTTCTCAACGACGACCCGAGACACCCCGTGGTGCTCGGCATGTGCCACAGCAGCGCGAAATCAGCTCCGGAAACGGCCATGGACACCAATCATGTCAAGGGATATGTAAGTCGTGAACAAATGCGGGTTCTGTTCAATGACGAGGAGAAATCGATCCTCATAAAAACCCCTGGAGGAAACAGTATTGAACTTTCGGAGGATAAGAACGGTGTCGTGATCACCGATGAAAACGGAAATTCGATCACGCTCGACAAGAATGGGATAACCATTGAAAGCATAAAGGATCTGAAACTCAAGGCTGCCGGAGAGTTCACCGCAGAAGGAAGCGGCATAGATCTCAAGGCGCAAATGGCATTGACGGTTTCAGGGCAAAACTCGGCTGAAATATCTGCGACGACCACAACGATCAAAGGAAGTGCCTCCGCAGTTATCAGCGGAGGAATCGTCCAGATAAACTGACAGAGGAGAGAATGGCATGCTTCCGGCTGCAAGAGTAGGCGACATGATCGTCAGCACGGCGACGCAGGGATCAACGATACCCATCATACCTCCAGGCGCGCCGAATGTGCTTATCGGGGGCATGCCTGCTGCAAGAGCAGGCGATTCCTGCGGAGCCGATATCATCGTCAAAGGTTCGTCCACGGTGCTCATAGGAGGCCTTCCTGCAGCAAGAATGGGTGACAGCACAGCCGCCGGCGGAGCAATCCTTCCGCCATGCTGTACTGTCGTTATGATAGGAGGCTGAATAAAACAACCGGACGTTTCAGAATCAACACGTACTCAAGGTTCAAATCAGAGATGAAAATACCTTTCCACGGACGAGGCTGGTCTTTTCCTCCCACATTCAACCCGGCTCTCAATGGCGTTGTAATGACCGAGGATGAAGCCGACATAGCCTCGAGCCTTGAAATATTGCTCAGCACCTCACAGGGAGAACGGGTCATGCGGCCAACGTACGGCTGCAATCTCGAAGAACTGACCTTTGAAAATCTCGATACAAGAATGAAAACGCTCATGGCCGACAAGATCGAATCGGCCATTCTCTACAATGAACCGAGGATCAGACTTGAAGAGGTGGCTCTTGACGAATCAACGGAAAATCAGGGAATCATCATGATAAAGGTCACCTATAGGGTAAAAACCACAAACTCCCGTTTCAACATGGTTTATCCCTACTACAATCAGGAGGGCTCTGAGCTGCCTGCAGCGATAACGGTTACACAATTACCCGACATACATTAAGTTATGAGCGTGCATCAGGAATATCTTGAACATATGGACAACGAAAAACATGTCGGCGAAGGGACAAGCCGAAGACAGCGGTACCTCCCTGCGCTCGAGCCGTCCAGCGTTGCCATCGATGAGAGGAGAATCGAACACGACATGTTGTTCGCCAGCAAATATGCCTCATATCTGAACTTTTTCGATGAGAAAGGGCATAAAACAGGTACCTGGGAACCGTTTTTCAGCAACGATAGCGCAGTTCTGCTTGCAGAAACTGCGTTACAGGATATCGAACGATATCGCCGAAATATTCGAAATGCACTTGTTTTTCTTGAAAATCACCAGAAGGAAACCGAGAAAAACAGGATGGTGGAAACGCTGCTATGCCTTTTCAGCAATGCGGGAGTGCTTGCCTCAGGGCTCGATACGCTCCACAAAAAACTGCCTGATGATATACCTCTTAAAACATCTCTCGGTCAGCGTATTCAGTCTGAGCTTGCCGAAGCGTTCCGGAGACTCATCGCAATATACAAGGCCGGGCTTGAGATGGGTATCTATGTGAAATCGGATACGCCAGCTCCCTATGACTGCGAAAGCAATACTCCTTCGCTGCACGAATTCCTCCAACAGGGATTCTCCGATTGCTGGAAAACATCGGCATCCGTTTCCTGGCATCAATATATAGAGAATATCGCCACTCTTCCGGAACTCTACGGCGGGGAATCCCTGAGTGTAGAAAAAAAAATAAACCATCTCGGGTCGCATAACCGGTTCACGTCGATTTTCGAAACTCTTCTGGCCGTATACGCCCGAACAATTCTTGATGCGGGTGGTGCTCTGGAAAAAGCCATGACAGAAAGAAATGACCATGAGCCTCATTACACGCTTTTTCTGGTGTTTCTTCGACTGTTGCAGTTTGTACGGAACCATATCAATACCCTGACGGAACGGCATCTCGATTTTTATTACAGGGAGGTTCTGCGCTTTGCTCAAAAACCTCCTCTGCCAAATCATGTCCATCTGGTTTTCGAACTCGCCCGGCAGTGCGACACCCGGATGCTGAATGCAGGGACTTCCTTCCCTGCGGGAAAGGACAGCAAGGGTCGTAAAATCGCTTACGCCCTGGATGAAGATGTAATCATCAACAAGGCAAGGGTAGCTGCCATGAAATCCCTTCATCTTGCCGGCAGCCACTCCCGTCGGCTTCTGTACGCCGATCCCGATAAAATGTCATCTTCTGCTGCTCAGGATCCGCAATCATACGCCGGCTGGAACCCTTTTGGCGAAAACACAAGCGAGGAATATCTCGCACAAACAGGTTTTGCCATCGCTTCCCATTACCTGCTTCTTGAGGAAGGCCACAGGACAATTACGCTCGGCTTCGATATTTCCGCAATGAAAAATCCCGTTTCAGCCGAGGATATACTCAAATCATTTGATTTTCACATCACGGCGGAAAAAGGCTGGCTGCTTTTAAAAAAATGCTCGGCACATTCTGACTTCGTAAATATCAAAGGCCGAATGAAATTGATTCGGCTTCAGCTGCAGCTCGACGGCAGCCAGCCCGCTGCAGTTGCGCTTCAGAAAAAAATTCACGGTTCAGACCTTCCTGAAGGGCTGCCGGTTCTCAAGGCGATTGTCCGGCAGAACGATCGGGAATCGTTGCCGCTGGAACAGATACAGAATATCCGCATCAAACCGGAAAAATCATTTATCGAAGTTTCATGTGGCTACAACGATAATGACGAACCCTATGAAAACGGGCTGAAAAACATAGGCATCGCGAACAGTTTAGGCCTGATAAGCCCGGACAAGCCATTTATGCCTTTCGGACCCGAACCGGAAACCGGCGACTACCTGATCATCGGCTCGGACGAAGCATTTCAGAAAAAAGGTGCCCGGATTCAATTGCGCCTTGTCTGGAAAGGATTACCTGAAAACGATGATCTAACCAGGACAGTACATGCCGCTCTCGCACCGGACGGAACGATTGCCTGGCTGGAAAACGGAATCTGGAGCGATCCGGTTGGCAAACCTTTTGTACTGTTCCCGGAAAAAGGCAATGAAACAATGCTTCCGCCTGCAGCATACGCGACGTTGCCGGATGCAGCGATAAGCGATATGCACATTGACAGGCAACCCTGGTCAATCCGTCGCAAAAACGGTTTCATGAAAATTTCGATCACAGCAAATTTCGGCCATCGGCTCTATCGCCAGACGCTTTCAAGGCACATGATCAAAGCCGCAAACAATAAACTCTCCAGAGACAAAAGTTCGTCGATTGTTCTTAAGGAAGCCATTGAAAAGCTTTACATGGAGAGTAACGGAAAACTCGTTCCAAAAACAAATGACCCCCTGGATTTTCAGGAAAAGTATGCAGAACTGTTATCTGAAACGCTTCCGGTGGAACCCTATACCCCCGAGATCTCATCGATAACCATGAGCTACAAAGCCTCTTCGCTTTTTTCCGATACCCATCTCAACATCTATCACCTGACACCTTTTGGTTATCTCGCCATTGAGAAATCCGACAGAAAATCGACCAGCCTGATTCCGTCATTCCTCTCTGCCGGTGAATTCTATATTGGAATCGAGAATTTTCTTCCGCCTGGAACCCTCAATCTTCTGTTTCAGATATCGGAAGGAAGTGCCGACCCGATGACAAAAAAACCGAAACAGCATGTGGTATGGAGTTATCTGAGCGATACTGTCTGGAAACCGCTTGAAAGACATGTTACGAGCGACACTACAGAACAATTTACAAGGTCGGGGATTATTCGATTCCTGCTCCCTTCCGACGCAACGACCTCGAAAACCCTTTTTACCGGAGACGAAAGCTACTGGCTGAAAGCGGAAATCAAGGAAAACCCTGGAGCTGTCTGTCGCTGTCTGTCGGTCACCGCCCAGGCGGCAAGAGCAACCTGCATTACCGGAGAGGGGGCTCCCTTTTTCCCGGAAACTCAGCTCGAAGCCGAAACAATAGCCAAAATGGAAACGCCCGATGCATCTATCAGGAAAATTCAACAGCCTTACCCCTCCTTCGGAGGACGGCCCGGGGAAAATAATGCTGACTTCCGCGTGAGAGTGAGCGAACGGGTAAGGCACAAGAACAGGGCCGTAACGCAATGGGATTATGAACGCCTGATACTCGAAGCCTTTCCTTTTATCTACAAGGTCAAGTGCCTCAACCACACCTGGTATGAACCGGGCAAGCCAGGCGAGCCCATATTTCGCGATCCTGCTCCGGGACACGTATCGATCGTCACCATTCCCGATCTCAAAGGACAGCTTACAGGCGATCCGCTTCGACCGTATACAAGCCTCGGCGATCTTGAGCGCATAAAGGCGTTTCTCGATAAACATGTATCCCCGTTCACGACGCTGCATGTACATAACCCGATGTTTGAAACCGTAAAAATCGAATGCGGAGTAAAGTTTTTTCCGGGATTGGATACTGGATTTCACCTTGATCTTTTCCGTAATGATCTGGTACGGTTCCTCTCCCCATGGGCATTTGAAAATACAGGCGAGGTTCTTTTTGCAGGAAGAATCCTGAAATCCTCCCTGATCGACTTCATGGACGAAAGACCTTATGTTGATTTCGTCACCGATTTCAGGCTGTTCCATATCGACAGCCGGCAGAAAACCCATCCGGACCAGGATGAGATAATCGCTTCAACGCCGATATCAATTCTGGTTTCCGCCGCTGCGCAGGAACACGTTATTTCGGTGATTCAAGACAATTGAACAAGTAATGCAAAACGCCACCACAAAGAAACGTGTTGAAGGGTTCACTGCCGTTCCCAAAGATCCCGACCTTCCGGAAAGCCAGGATTACGATCTCCTGCGCCGTAAAGCGATCTTGTATATCGAGCAGATGGGAAGCAAGCACTGGACCGATTATAATACCCATGATCCCGGCATAACGATACTTGAAGCGCTCTGTTACGGACTCACCGACCTCGGGTATCGTGCAGGCTGGAACATCAGCGACCTGCTGGCCGAAAATGCCGACAAGCCCCAGGCTGAAAAACAGGGGTTCTTTACGCCGAGAGAGATTCTCGTCACCGCGCCTCTTACCATCAATGATTACCGGCGCCTTCTTTTGGACCTCGATACCGTAATAAATGCCTGGATTATCCCTTTGGATAGCCAGGCCACAGATCGATCGATCGTCGGCATTCAACCCAAAGGGATCTACAGTGTTGTGCTGGAACTGGAAAAAAGTCCTGAATTCGGCGATCTCAATGAACGTAAATCCGTTCAGAACATAACTGTCAAACTGCATAACGGTAATCAGGCGTTCATCAGCGCTGAATTCCGTTTTCCCGAATGGGATGCAACGCTCTGGGGAGATGTATCTGATTACTGCCAGGCCGGCAATCTCAAAGGCAGTATCGCCAACGTCACATTTACTGCCTCGCTGTGGCGTGACGGAACAACCGTTGTGTTGACCCAGGAAGAAAAGGCGAGAAGATGGAAGCAGTGGAACAATGAGTTTTTCGGCAAACTGAGCATAACGTTCAGCAATGCCGATGGGAAAAAGCGAAAAATAAACATAGCTGACATACCGTTTCGCCTTTCGGGATCGGACGCGGCAAGAGATGAATTTATATCGTCTTGGCTGACAAGCAATGATCAAAACTGGGTTGAACTTGCAGGACTCTTCATAAGAAAAACCTCTCTGGTTGAAGAATGCCTTGCTGAAGTAACAACGTTGCTTGACAATAACCGAAACATGTGTGAAATCTTTTCCTGCCCGTCGTTATTAACGATTGAAGATATTGGCGTATGCGCCGATATCGATCTTGCCGCGACTGCAGATATCGAACTTGTGCTTGCCGAGATTATATTCCGTATTGAACGTTATTTCCGACCTCCGGTACCTTTCCGCACTCTCGACGAACTGATGGAGGAAGGATTGAGCATCGAAGAAATTTTCGACGGCCCGCCCCTCCGTCACGGATTTATCAAGGAAACTGATCTCGAAAAATCCGGCATTAAACAACGGTTGAGAACATCGGATATCATCAATGAGCTGATGAATATCGACGGCATCGACGCGGTAAGAAACCTTCAGATGACCCGATACGACAACGATGGCAGTCCGAATCTGACAAGCGAGGAATGGTCACTGAAAATCGGCGCAGGATGTCAACCGGGACTCGCCTGCGAAAAGTCGAGATTTGTTTTTTTCAAAAACGGTTTGCCTTTTCTGGCACGAGCATCGGAAGTTCAGGCAACGCTGAGCCATCTGAGAGAAAGAGATAAACACGGCAAAACCAGCGCCACCATTCCGCGAATACTTGACCTGCCCGTTCCTTGCGGTTATTTCCGTTCGCCCGGAAGCTACTGGCCCGTGCAGTACGCCCTTCCGATGACTTACGGAACACGCCCTGAAGGGCTGCGTGAACCGGCAAGCGAAAAACGCAAAGCCCAGGCAATGCAGCTGAAAGCCTACCTGATGGTATTCGAGCAGATCCTGGCTAATTGCTTTGCACAGCTTTCGAACATGGCAAATCTCTTCAAACTCGACGACACGCAGACAAAAAGCTATTTCGCCTGCAATATCGCTGACCGAAAGCTGATTGCACAAGCTGACGCTGTTGCAGAGGAGGCGATCGACACCTCGTTGCTCGAAGGTTTTCTTGAATCAGAAGAGCAGGGGATATCAAGAAGAAAACGGTTTCTCGATCACCTTCTGGCTCGTTTCGGCGAAACGTTCAGCGACCAACCTCTTATGATGACCGATATCGAAGGGAAACAGCTTCACGTTAAAAACCAACTGCAAAGCCTCATATCATTTCTCTCCCGCTATCCTGTGCTCAGCAGGGATCGGGCCAGAAGTTTCAATTATCGTGCTCCGGGAAAAATTGCAGGCGATGCCATACAAATGCAGCAACCGGTAATTCGTGAAAAAATTGCCATTCTTCTGGGCATGAAATCTGACAGCGCCAACGACAATCAAAATGACATCATCGTCGTTGAGCACCTGCTTCTCAGACCGGGATTTGTCGGGGATGCGCATATGGAGGCATGCACTCCGGATATCTGTACAACGGAACCGTACTCGTTCAGAATGACGATCGTCATGCCCGGATGGAAGGAACCCTACTGCTCTAACATGGAACTGAGACGATTTGCCGACAGAACGATTGAAGGGCAGCTCCCGTCTCATCTTATCGGAAAGATCTGCTGGATCAGCAATATCGGCTACGGAGAGGATATCCGCGACGGTTTGATCGACAAGCTGTTTTTCCTGTTGCGCGAGAAAGGTCGAAACGCAGGGGGGGCGAAGCCTTCTGCCAAACAGGCTCGCAAGGGAGCTGAAAATATCCATCGTGCCGCACAACGACATTTCGCCGCATGGGTTGAAAACCTCGCAACGCTTTCGGTGCTGCCAGCGAAAAGGCTGCAAACGTTACGAAAACTCATATCGCTCAAGCTCGTCGACATTGGCGTTATCTATCCGGGAGTTAAAAATTACGACGAGATCGGCCCGGAAATTCATAGCATGCTCATCGATCATTTCATGACCGTGCTTGACAACAACAACTGGTACCTCCATGACCGTTTCGCCAAAGCCTGGAAGGCTTGGCTCGAAGCTCGGAACGGATTGGATGCATGCGACGGGGCTGTCACGAAACAGGTAAAATTATGGTTGCAGGAACTCCCCGCGGCTTCGCAGAACACCGAAACGGCTCGCTGCATCATCACGTTGTTCGGTGAAGCGTTTTCGAAAAAAATGCGACAAAACATTTTTGAGGGAACGCGTTTCCCGCGATATGGAAACAGACTCAAAAAGGAGATCACCGAGATTTTCAACACGGTATTTCCGAATAACGAAATCACGGGAATCGGTATCGGCAGCAAACAGAAAACTGGGTTATTGAGCATTTTCGTTCAATCCTATCAAGGGCTGATCGATATATGCATGAAACACTGGGAGGTACTCTTGATACTCCGGAAACTGCACAACATCTACCCTGTCGCAACCCTTCACGATTGCGATCAGAAAGGAGCCAAAAACCCGGTACGGCTGAATTCGACCGCACTTGGCAATGCCGGGACCGTTACTCCGTACACATCCGATTAACAACGGTAAACAAATGCAAAGATGGAACCTACACAGTCCAAACATCCGGTCTTTGAAGCCAATCAGGTACTGACCAATGCACATCTGAACCAGAATTTCGATTTTCTGGATGAACAGGAAAGACTGACAAGAGCAAACCTTATCGGTACGGGAGTACTCAATGGCCTCGATATCGCCGTAAAGAACGGTGTTGTTGAAATCTCAAAAGGATGCGGGATCACTTCCGAAGGCTATCTCATCACCCTCCCGGAAAATCTGAAGCTGGTCTCATATGCGGCTTATACTCCACCCATCAACCCGTCATACCGGCAATTCGAAAACCAAACGTTATGGGAATTGCTCGAATCAGAAGCAAATGGCTCGACACTGATTGACGATACGTTTCTCGAAGGAAAGACTGTTCTGCTCTTTTTAGAATTGAACACCAAGTCTCTGAGAAACTGCTCTCCAGGAAACTGCGACAACAAAGGTTCTGAAATCACCTTCTCTCTCAAACCCCTGCTTGCAGGATCTGAAACGATAAAAAAGATCATTTCAGGAACAGAACCGGAAAACGACATCTGCGCCCCATCCGATTCGGGAAGCACCCTGATCGAAAAAATCGAGCTTCCAACACTCGTCATGCCGCGTTTCGACGTTCCTTCGACCAATCCGACAACTCCGACTGGCGTTCTTAAGGCATTTCAGAACGCCATCAGTTCCACAAGGCTTGTATCCCGGATCGGCCTGGCACTGCGAAAAGCCTACAACGCATTCAAGCCATTGATCGAAGATGAAATTCCCGAAAGCGACTTCGAGGCTTTAACCAGCAAATACAGCTTTCTTGAATCAGCATTGCAATCCCCGACCCAGGCACTCTATCTGCAGTACTTCTATGATTTTTGCAACGACCTCATAGAAGCCTATAACGAATTGCTGATAAAAAGCAATGACCTGATTTCCGTCTGTTGTCCTCCACCCAACACCTTCCCTCGGCATCTCATGCTGGGATCGCGCGACAGCGGAGACAGCCATGCATCGATGCGATTTCGCCACCTTTTCATTCCTGCTCTGGACGCAACCCCTTTGCATAACCGTAAATTGGAAATCATTCTGCTGATGCGTCGCATTGCAGAGATGATCCGGAGTTTCATCATTCCTGCGGGAACGGCTTCAGCTATCAGCAGCGATGCAGAATCACTCGGAAAAGCTGAAATTCGCATCACACCAGACAGATCTAACGCGGAATTGCTTTCAGAAAAATCTATTCCCTGGTATTATCGGATGAAATCCGACAGCCCTCTCTACCGGTTATGGAACCCAGGAAAAACAATGCGTGAAAAGGCACATGAAAACCTTGGATACAGGAGCGATGAATATCCGGAAGAAACTCCGGAGTTCGTTGTCACCCCTCTCGCATTCAACCTTGAACCATACCCGTTCTTCAGAGTCGAAGGGCACATCGGAAAACCTTACCAGAACGTCATTCAGGCCCTGACCCGCATCCGTTCGGCATACAGGCTTGCATTCGATATCGTTGTTCTTCATGCCGGCAAAAATAACGCAACTCCCGGCGAGAACGAACGTCACGCCAATATCGAGGATTTTCTCGATTCCCATCCCGGCATCACTCACAGGTCTGGTGTGTCCGTTAACGGCACTTTCGTTCTGGTATGCCAAAGCGGCAGCAACAGAATAAATGCGCTAACCAAAAACAGCGATCCTGTCTTCAAAGAGATGCTGGAAACCGTTCCCGACAGCGTCATTGCGGATTTTTATCTTCCATACCGAATTGAAAAACCGGAAATCCTTTCTAACCTGCTGGTACGGGAGTGCTCGCTGAACTGGATCGACAGCGTTCGCCATCTCAATAATCTTTCATTGCGACAGTACCGTCCCGTAGCGACAGACAAGGCTCCCGCATCGACAGAAAAAGAAAATAACAGACTGAAAAACAACTATATCGTCAGGATCTATCACTACGACATTCAGGGTATCTCTTTGCTTCCCTCGTCTAAACCTGTCGATATCGAAGTACCCCTCGCCGGTGCAGACAGCGTCGCCAGATACAGACTTTCAGCCATCGCCGCTGAAATCAACAAAACATTCCCCCTGGGACTGGTGTTCGATTCAGAGCACGAAACAAACAGTATTGTCCTTCGATCACTGGAAGGGCACCGGTTCAGAATAGAACTCGGAGGTCTGCAGGGGAATATGATACGTTATGCCTATACTGAAAACGGCATGTACCGTCATGTGAACAATGAATGGGAACCGATGGAAGGCGAAGCGAAGAACAGAAAATCCTGCCGACACATTTCGGGCAGCTATCGCGAAGAAGCATACGAGTGGCTTCACAGAAACTTCGAACCATCACGACTTACCGCTGTACCCGCAGTCAGCGCAGAGGAGGTCATCGTCTGGGAAAAAACCACACTTAAACGGGCAAGAACATTAAATACCGCAGCTTCCCTTCCGATCTACCGTACCGTTCTTGAACCCCTCGCCGCTGAAATACGCAGGATCGATCCTTCAGCGAAAATCATGCTTGTCGGAAGCTGGGCAAACGGAAGCTGGGTATCGAAAATCAATAGTGAAAACCCGGAATACCCTGCCAGAAACATGTCATGGAATAGCTTCCTTGAACTTCGAAAAAAAGTTACTGGTAAAACAGGGTACAGCGGCATTGAATTGATGATCGAAAGCGCTCAGGAAATCACTGAAAATATGATTGGAATCTCTGCGGGCTACCCGCTCCGCGTCATAAAAGGAAAAAAAGATGCGCAGAAAGGACTTGCGCTGTAAAAGGAGGAAAGGAGTAAGAACGGAGAAATCCACCACTACTCCTTCCCGCTTTTTCTGTCTCTTGCATTCCGTACTTTTGCGAGCAACTGGGCCCGCTGACGATTTGCAAGTTTCTTACTTTGCAGTTCCGTTTCCTGGTGGACTTATTGTAGGTATACTTACGCAAACTCGTATGTGTACGAAGCATTGACCCCCTCGGATGAACCATAGAGACCTGCACGACTGCATGCCTCAACTCAGTGGGTAAATTTACCAATAGTCGGCTGATTTCACAAGCATTCTCATGTTTTTCCATCCCCACAATATCTGTAAACAGTACCTGAACGTTGAATTCAGGGGAACTGCACAAGGCGCAGAAACCCTGCGAGGAAAAATTGACGCATCTCTCCTCGAACGCCTTTCCTCAGTAATGGAAACGGTGTTCGACCGCCACGCTGCAGATAACGTAACCCTGCAGTTTGAAAGACTGGAAATCGACGCGGGAAGCATACATCTCGACCATATCGACGAGGAACTGCCGCGAGTTGTCGCCGAATCGCTCGACAGGATTCTGCGGGAGTGTTCGCGAAGCTCTGCAGAAGGAATAAGAGAGGCCTCCGCGTCTGACAGAGAAAGGGATAATCGTATCGAACCGCAAGTATCATACAGAAGGAAGGAAGAAAAGATTCTGGAAGCTTTTCTTTTCTTCCTGCAATATGGCGCACTGCCCTGGTGGTCCGTTCACAATCAAAACATCCTGCTCGAAAAAAATATCCGACCGTTCCTGTTTTCGACAACAATATTTTCTGAATATTTCCGGTTTTTCCTCGACAGACTCTCTGCGACGTTATCTGCAAGCGATGCAAGAAAACGCCTGGTGACGCAGTACTCTGCGTGTTTTGTTGTCGAAACAATCGGGATGTACTCCGGCTTCCTGAAAAACATCTCAGAACAAATGCTCGTTCAGCTTCGATCTGACGATATCTCGCACGCGCTTTCTAACAGAATCGAAAAAAAATTACTCGAATGCGCCATTTCCGCGAGCATCGAAGAGCCTGATAGCGAAGAGCAGGAAGTGCTCCGACGATACAGCAAAGAACTTGAGCGCTCTCTTTCCGACGATACAGAGTCCGGCAAAGTATTCGGCTATCTGGCACAAACACAGGAAAAAGGTTCGGGAAAACCTGTTTCTCCTGAGCCATTTTCCTCGCATGATAAAAAAAAGATGATAATAACTCAGCAGCCTCAGACAGACGATAAACATCATAAACCGCAATCCTGTGAAATCAGGGAAAAAGAACTTGCAGATCGAGAACCAGAATCCTTCCCGGACAATGAAAACCTATTGCAAAAATGCGTAAACACGCAAGACATAAGGCTGCCGGAACATCCCGACAGAAGAACAGGCATCTATGTCGGTTCGGCCGGACTTGTCCTGCTTCACCCTTTTCTTCCCCGATTGTTTACCGAACTTGCCATCTCTGACGGGTTTTCTATAAACAATCCGAAAAAAGCGTTTCTCGTACTGCACCATCTCGCCTCAGGCCGTATGGAAGCTATGGAACATGAACTGGGCTTCAACAAAATACTCTGCGGAAACACCCCTGAATCAGTGGCTGAAAAAATTCTTCAGCTGACAGCGGAGGAAGCTGAAGAGTGCGACGCCATGCTCAAAGCTGTCATCGGGCATTGGAGAGCGCTTAAAGGCACCGGTATCGAAACGTTCCGGGAAACTTTTCTTAAAAGAAAAGGAAAAATAACCCAAAAGGATAGCGGCGACTGGCTGCTTCAGGTAGAATCAAGCGGTGTGGATATTCTGCTCGATCATCTCCCGTGGGGAATAGGCACAGTCCGACTGCCCTGGATGCCGTCGATCCTATGGGTGGAATGGCCTTCATGACAATCTCTATTCCCGACAGGTAAAGGCAAGCCGTTCACCCGCTCAACCGGTTCATGAAAAAAGACCTGAAGTGCCGCCTGTATAACCGGTAACAAAACGAACAGATCAATCCCGCATCCTATGAGTAATTCCGCAAACATCCTTCTGGCACTCGATTCCCTCAAAACCATTTTCAGCGGACGATTAAAGATTTTTCTCGGAAAGGAAAACGCCATCGATATCGATCCGCCCCGCTTCGTCATGGACAACTCCCCGTTTGCATCATTCATTCAACGGCACCAGCCTTCCTTCGATGAATATGTCATCCTGCTTCTGGCAATGGCGCCACACATAAAACCTGAATATCTGAGCAGTATCATAACGGAGTATATACCTGATGGCAGCAACTTTCCGGAAATCGGAGGAACCACCGGATCGATTCACAGGGGAATTCTGCCAACCGGCGAAACAGCTCAATTCATCATTGCAGGAAACAACCTTGATAAACGGATCGAGGTACAACGAATTCTGGGAAACGATCACTGGTTAGCCAGGAAGCATATTCTCTGGCTCGAACCGATACGCGAAGGTGAACCGAAAATGAGCGGCAGGCTGACCCTCAACCCGGAGATCGTTGAAGAGCTCACGCTCGGTAAAATCAGCAGGCCCTTATTCAGTATCGACTTTCCGGCCGAATACCTTGAAACTGAAATGAACCCTGATGATCTTGTGCTGCCCCCTGAGACGATGCTCAATATCCGTGAAATCGAAAACTGGATCGCCCATAACGATACCCTGCTCTACGACTGGAACATGAAAAAGGTAATCAAACCGGGATATCGAGCCATCTTCCATGGTCCGCCCGGCAACGGAAAAACCCTTACTGCAACCCTTCTGGGAAAAAAAACGGGAAAAGATGTCTTCAGAATCGATCTTTCGCGGGTTATTTCGAAATACATCGGCGAAACTGAAAAAAACCTCTCCCGGCTGTTCGACAAAGCGGAAAACAAAAACTGGATTTTATTTTTTGACGAAGCGGATGCCCTGTTCGGGAAACGCACCGATGTCCGCGATGCCCATGATAAATACGCAAATCAGGAGGTCGCATATCTTCTCCAACGGATCGAATCGTATAACGGGCTGGTCATCCTTGCCACCAACCGGAAAACGGATATCGACGAAGCCTTCTCGAGAAGATTTCAGAGCATCGTCCACTTTCCCATACTGAAACCAGGAGAACGCTATAGCCTCTGGATCAAATTACTCCCTTCGCAACTTGCGATGGCCGACGATATCGACTGGCATATGATCGCACAGAGATATGATCTTTCGGGCGCCTCGATTCTCAATATCATTCATTACTGTTCGATCGAAGCGCTCGCGTCGTCACAACCGCTGAATCTGAAAAAGCTCGAAAAAGCGATTATCAGAGAGTTCACCAAAGGAGGCAAAGTCGTGTGACCCCTTTCTGCTCGCCTCAACGGCTTATCGGCAAACTGGCTGTTCGCCACGGCTGCCGATAAAAAAATCCACTCAGGCAGTCAGATATTTCGATTTTCCGAAAATCAAGGCTAAATTAAATAACAGGTGTTATCCCTGCTGATTAAGATCCGCTTTATTTTCGGGGAAAACAGAGCAGGAAAACCACATGACGCCAAATGCATGCCGGGCCGCATAACATTGAACCAATCGAAGGTTGACCATGCATACTTCAGCACAAAAGCAAAAAGCAGCTCCGTATAGCGCCGTCCCTCTCCCTGACAAGGAACTTGTGGCGCATAACAGAAATGGAAACCCGTTCCATGAAAAAAACAAAACCCTTTTCTCTTACGGCCTGAAAACAAACGGGACGGACAGACCGACAATGCCTGATATCAACACCACATCCTTTATCAGAACAAAAGAAGAAACGGGAAAATCGGTACCGGCATGTCAGTCGATCGTTAGCGAAACAGCTTCAGAAGCGACAATCCCTGCCGGCCCGGCATGCTCTGAACACGGTATCCTTGGCTGGTTTACAAGTATTCCCGGCGGTACACTCACTGCCTCACTTGATAGCAGCAATACTCTGGGGGCGGCATTTTCCATGGAAGCCGATTTCATATCGCTCGGGCAGGACGGCAGTCCGGCAGGAGGCGAGTACAGGCAATATGTCAGGGGCTCATTCACACTTAACGGCAGACCGGATCCGCACAGGCTTTGCGGACAAAATCTCAGTCAAACAACCTTCCATGAAGACTGTACCAATATCGGCGGAACGATCTATAAATACGGGTACCGTTCCATCCGTTTCGACACAAGCTACTTCGACAATCCTGACCAGGAAAACGGTTCGAGCTTCCATGGCTGGGACCGCCCGGGAATTTCAGGCAGTTCGGGCGAAACGCTTATGATAAATCTTGATTTCCGGGGAGAACTGGTTGACATCTGCAATAACGAACAGGTACTTGACAGCGCTGAGTGGAGTGTTTTCGGTTCAGCTACCGTCGCTTGATTTTCTATCTGAATACCGGAAAATATCATATGAGTTTATCCATCAAACCGGACACCCTGGCGTTGACCGGTTCCTCGGTAAGTGCGGAGATCATCAGAGATGCAACGGATGGGTCATTCGCTGTAACAATCTTCGTCGTCCATAAAACCGACGGGAGTCGGGTGCTGGGCAAAGATATCAAAGCCAGACTTCAGGACATCAACGGCAATGAACTTAAACTCCTCGATTATCCGGAGGGAGTTTTGCCGGAAACAGGAGGAAGCCTCGGAATGTCAGCTCATGGTATTTTCAGGTTCAAGGGAGAAAAGGTTCTTCCCTCCCTTCTTTTCATCACCTATCAAGGTCAGCAGGCTCGTTTTGCTATTGATCAGGAATGAAGAAAAATACGAAAAGCCAGTCTTTCGACGGGCTTTTCTCATGGTTTTGTGGAGATGGCGGGACTCGACATATTACCATCAAGCACTATCTATCATCAGTTTATAAAAGATCAATCTTACTCGATACCAACAAAAAAGCCAACAAAAGAAAAACCACTCACGGATTATTTCACTATTGTCAGTTCCTTCAGTTCCTCCGGAGAGGGGTAGTACATCACCAATCCCGACAAGAATTTCACCTTCGCCCGCTTCCCCTGAGTACTGTCGCTGAGCACTTGCACATCGGCAGAAAAATCTGAAAGAGAAATCCATAAGCCCGATGCTGCCGGCGTAACGATCACATCGGGATCCTTGACAGTGATCAAGCTCGATCCTCCGCACCCTGCCAATATACCAAAAACAAAAGCCCCAATTATCAGTTTCATCGTTTCAATCGTTTGAGAGCACCCTTATGGGCTGTTTCTCGTTTTTTCGAAGCATCCACTACCTCAATTCCATTGCCGGCTTCAACTTCCTGCTGCTTCTGCCCAATAAGGAGCTTCAGGAAGGACATAAGAAACGGCCCGGTGGCATCGAGCACGGCTTTCACCACCAGACCGATTTTTGTAAGCCACATCATTTACCTGCAGCAAGAGAAAGCTTTCTCAGAGCATCGCGAAAATCAGAGGCTTCAGCGAACACTTTTCGCACAGTATCAGAACTTGTAGTCTCTACCATTGCGCCAAGTGCTGTCATCACATCACCAGACTCTCGTAACACGTTTGCCACGGCAACCTTTCTGGTGCCAATAACTACACCGACGACAACCGGCACTACCACGGCGGCAATGCCCATAGCGTTCTGCTGCAAAAACATCAATGCTTCATTCATAGGTGTATCACCTCCTTTTATCGTTTATTCAATCCAAAAAATCCGGTCAAGTTCAGCACGCTGTCCACGACACGAATATCCCGCTCAGTCCATCCGTGCAGGAATTTCTTATTAACGCTGTTGTCATCACACCGCTTACACCGATATCCAATGCGAATAAGGGCGTACTGCGATAGGAACAGCTCTTCATGAATACTCCCTGGCTTGAGCCGGTTAAGAGCTGCTACAGTGATGGGGCCAATGTCACCATCCGGATCACAATCAAGAACGTACTGTGCAAACATGATCGCCCTGGCCGGATTGGTGTTCATGCCAAAATCGAAAATCGCTTCGGCAACAACTTGACCCTCAATCTCATCGCCACAAACTGGAGCCCAAAACTTCTTCCGATAGAAATCTTCGACCATCTGCCGGCATTCTGGTGAACTCCCTTTTCCAGCATCTACAAGGTGCCATCCAGACCAGTCATCGTGGTAATTCCGTGCAATGCCAGCGAAAGTCCATCCGCCTTTGTCGCCCGAAACCTTATGCAACTTGTAACCTCCCTCTGAATCGATCACCCGAGGTAGTGCCTTCAACAAATCAGCCATCCATTCCCTCCTTATCATCTGGTTTAAAAATCTCCCTTGACGGGCAATCAGGGGCGTTCCAACACTTCAGATTGGAGAGCATCTGATACACTTCCGGATTGACATACGTTTTCTTGACTTCCGTATCCGCATCAATGTTTCTCGCTTCAGCCATATGCCTTATCAGCCGGCCTGCAGCCACCATGAGCGCCGCCACGCCGGTCATGATCGCACCTGCCTCCGATACACTTAGCCCAAAAATCTGACCGACTATCACGGCAAAAGCTGCACCGAAAATGCCGAAATCGACAACTTGGCCGAGACCATGCAAAACTCTGTGTGGCACTATTGTTAGGTGATATAATTAATAACTACAGACCCGAAAATATTTGTGACTCCGAATGACGCTGCTCGGCCAAGGCCATCTGTCAGTTGTGATTGTTGCACAGAATACTCCCAGCGAACAGTCCCTCCGTTTGAAGCAACGAAATCAACAATAGTAACGCCACGAGTTATTGCTCCGTCGTATGCACAGCCAACATCAGAGTAATGATATGCCGCAGCACCTCCGGACGGCGTTGTAATCAGACGTACCATACTTTCATTCGTGTTATAAAAAACATGCCTGTAATCAACCACATATCTACCTTTCGGCATGGTTATAACATTAGAAGCAAGGGTACAACCTATATCATCAAACGCCTCATTCGTGATCGGAAGCACCCTCCAGCCACCATTCATCGCAGGACCTCCGGCAGTACCGCTTGCCGCAGTGTGCTGATATTGTGTGCATAGATCCCTTACGGCATCTATAGCAGCCTTCATACTCGCCGCGCTCGGAGGCTGGTTCGTGATCTCCCCGGCAATCGCCTCCGCATCGGTCAGCGGCTTCAACACCAGCACGTCAGCATCATTCGCCGCGTTTCGCACAGTGACTGGGTAAGCATCGGACTTCGGAATGATTCTCAGCCCACCACCTGCTTGCCGGGTAATTTTCGTTCCATCCGAAAACACAACCCCCTTAGCATCCGCCTGGCAAACGAGATCTCCATCGGCATTCAGGAAATCGCCAGAATTCCAGAACCCGCCAACGTTCACGGCAGCTTTCAACCACTTGAAGAACCGCAGCTTCCATCGTTTTGTCCCTGGATTACTATTCGGCTCAATCACGTTCGGCGATGTTTCAACCTCACCAGAATCAGCATCAAGTTCGTGTACTGTAAACGTATCGTCATTGTTGAGGCAAAAAGCCACATCATGATCAAGTAGCGGGCCACCATTCAGCCCACCCGTCGCCCCATCAATGCCATCAAGATTATCATCTGTACCTCCAGTCAAGCCAGTGACGACATAACCAGAAGCACCGCGTCCAGTCGTCTGAATACCACCGAACACTACAACCTGATTATCAAGTGAAGGAAGAGAATCTGAGGAAACCACACTGGCAGCAATCCCGCTTACCGCAGCCGACAATGAGGACGAAAGAAAAAGAGAAATGGTTGTCACGCCACCAGCATAGCTTGACGACACAACATGACCGTAAACCACCGAAGTATCATCGGTAATCCTCACTGCTCTTTTGTCCGAAAAAACACTGGCCACATTGCCGGCAACAGCAACAGAAGAAGCTCCTGTCATTGTCGCCGGATACTCGCCAAGCCACTCATCTTGACCGATAGAGCACACATTATCCTTTACCCATACCGGCACATCATTGGCATCCGTCACAACAATCTTGTAACTGCCGTCAAGATATATGGCCGCTTTTCCAGCCTCATCCAGAATAACTGGATTCGAGTTCTCGGTTACTCTGGATTCATCAGTGTAGGTGACACGAGGAGAAGTAGTCCCTGCTTCGTAGGTATGGACTTTCCCCCCTGAAAGAGGATTGCCATTAACATTAAAAAACTGTGAATATGCAAGCAGAGCTGTCGCCATGGCGGTACACTGTTTTATTTTTTGCAGTGTACCGCATGACGGAATTCATACAAACGGGGAAAATTATTTCAGTGCCGCATCAATCTGCCGGTACGCATCTTTCAATAGCCCATTCTTCTGCTCATAGTACGCATCGATCCGCCTCTCCTTCTCTTCTGCCGGGAGATAGGGATCGTACTTGATCGAGGCAATCATCATCTCCTGATCGGAAAAAGCCTTATCAATCTGCCGGAATGCCTTGCTTGCCGCAGCCAGATTCATCGAATTTTCGTCCCCCGCAAACCGGTCAAGCATGCCACGATCTCGAATCGCCGGAGCCTTCTGCAGCCTGGACAGCGAAGCCTCCTTCTCCGAAGCTCTCCGCCGAAGGTCATAATACTTCTCCGTCCACTTCGTCCGGTACGGCACCCGTTTCTGCACGAACTGCTTGCCGATAAAATCGCCGGCATCCTTTTCGAACGGACGCGCTCCCCACTGCTCCCGGTTCCACAACGCCCGCTCCGTCGCCTCATTGAGAAAATCGGACACATAGCCCGTATAGCCTCGAACCAGGTGATGCACCGCATCAGGAGCCACGCCAAGTTTCTGACCGATAGCGATATACAGCCCCGGAGTCCTGTCCGTAAACTGCAAATCAGAAGTAAGCCCCTGCAATCGCTCACCGATGATCGGAGCACCCGTAAAGCTCTTGTTGACCGCCAATTCATACAGCGGATTGGCAAACCCCGGCATCACATCAGCCCCAAGCTGGTACGCCAGCGCAAACGCCATGAACTTCCCGGCATCCTCGCCGCTCTGCCCCTTCATTGTGTCAACAATCGCTTCCCCTGCCGCCGCCATCAGCGAGAAAAACCCATGCGGTTTCGGAACAGTGAAATGCTGGTCTCCAACAAAGAAGTGGAAAAACCTCGTTTTCTGGTCTGGAGTAAGATCCTCATACCTGTCATCATCATCGTTCATCAGCGCAATCATCATCGCCACGGTAATCATCGCCCCACCTGCGGCATATACCCGAGCCTTCGCCCGATTCACCCGAACAACGTTCTTTACGCTCATCCTGCCGCCCATCTCAGCCAACGCCCGAACGTCACGGTCTGCGCCCTGAATGAACGCTCCAAGGAACGGAACCGTCCTCTGCAGCATAACCCATGGAGCATACGATCCATGCTTTCGGAAGTCGGTCGAAATCTCCCTCGCCTGCCATGCCGCCTCCCTTGCCCCGGCACCGTCCTTTCTCATGCGAATATAGAAACCTACCCTCGTACTCATTTCCGCAGAATCTCCGATAGACATCAGCACATCAATCAGCTCCTGAGCCACACGTACAGGATGGTACTTAGATCTTGTTTTCGGAGCCATCGCGCCTTGCTGCATCTCCCAGGTATCCGTCATAATCGAACGAACCCTTCCCGACCAACCGCCGCCCTGAGCTTTCATTTCGTGATACCACCCCTCCCGCTTCACCAGGTCATGCAGCATCGCTGCAATGCCATGCACGTTATCAATGATCGGCCTGAACTTCCCGCCGGAAAGAATGAACGCCTGCTGCATATCCCGAACAATGTTCGGCCCTGCAAACTGCCATGCGGCCGTAACCGTCATCGTCTGGAACTGCTTCACCGCCGCCGCCATCCTGAAGGCCACGCCAAGCAACCCATCCGGCAACCTTGTTCCCGCCATATTGTTCACCATGTCCAGAAGCAACTCATTATCCCTCTGGATCTCCACCCATTTACGAACACCGGTATTCGGATCGATAAAGCTGTCAACGCCCGTTTCCGTTGTAGAAGGTTTATGCCCGAAAGTCCAGAACTGCATCAACTCCGGATCATCCAGAAGTACTTGCTGAATATCCTCAACATCGGTAATCGTCTCCGCTGCAGGATCTCCGGAAATAATCCGGCCACCATCAGCAACGGTCATGCCGAGAGCCGCCATCGCATCAGCGATAGCCTTTGCCTGCTGCTCGATATTGGTCTTTACCAGGCGGGAATCCTTCCCAAGCGGAGCAATCCACTTGCCTCCCTCCTCGCTCTTTAGTGCCGCTGAATAGAGCTGCCGCATCGCTCGTGCACGAAGCGCCGCCTTGATATGCTGTGCATCGCCCAGGAGAATGTTATCGTAAACATGCTTCAGGTTCTGCGTTCCACCCTTCAGCCGCTTGAAGTTCCCGCTTCCGGCAAACGATTGCCCAATCCCCTCAACCTCACGATTGAACGGCACATAGTTCCGGTTCACCTCCATAAACTTTTTCGCCGCCCGCTCTTCCACATAGCCGCAGTCCACCATGAACGCAAGGAGGTTCTCCCGGTACTTCTGGTAATCGCTGAACGACTTCTTGAACCACGGGTACTTCTCCGCCAGCGCAAGCCCCCCCTTGATCATGCCTACACTCAACAGGTTCTCCCTGCCCTGCATCTTCAGTTCCGCCGCACGACGGGCAACGAAATACTTCTCCTGAGCACGGAGAACAGCCATCCCTTTTTGCAGCGAAGTTTTCCACACCTGCTCAAGCGAAGGCCCCTCGAACTTGATACTGCCGTCATCAGCGACATACGGAGCGCCATGGATAAAGCTTTCCTGCACGATCCCCTCAACGCCATTGATCAGCTGCAACTGCTTGTACGGATCATCCTCCGCCCTGAGCTGGTCACCATAAAAATCAGCGCCCATCAGCTTTGCCGCATGGAGATTATCCACATACTGTTGACGCATGAGCGAAACCGGACGTTGTGCAATCCACATAGTAAGCTTCTGCATCGGAGTGAACTGGTTGCCGCTTGTCAGCGCTTCATACATTGCCGCTTCCCCCTGATTCACCCACTTGTGCATGGAGTCCTGTAGCCAGGTCATCGCCTTCAGCGTCCTCTTGTCATCCGCAAGGAACTTGTCAAACGCCTCAGTGAACTTCGGAGCTGCCTGCTTCGCCATATCGTACTGCGTGAACCACAGCCTCATATACTCGGCAAAACCCTCGCGGAGCGCCTTTCCATCTGCGGATGTGTAGCTGAGCGCCTTCAGTTCATCAGAGAACCGCTTGTCCGTATAGAGCTTGTGCAGCGGATTCCTCCCACTATCATTATCCCCAATGAAATGCGAAATCTCGTGAGCAAGCGTCTCTACATCGTTGTAATTCGCCATGCGAACCTCGCCGATCTTCCGGCGATGAAAGCCCGCTGTTCCCTTCAGCTTGATCTTGCCGAAGTAGAGCCCTCGCCCGATAAGCTGTTCCGCCATGAGCCTGATCTGCTCGATACGAACCGGCTTATCCTCCGGGGGAAGCTCGACCGTCCTGTCACCGATTTTCACCTTGCCGCTCTCAGGCCGTTCCGGGAATCCCGCAACCGATAACGGCGGAACCCATCCCGGCATCGGTGACAATTCTGCCATAGCGGAAACGCCGGCGTCGCCCCCTCCCTTCGCTTGCTCCTGTCTATCGCTTTCCGGCTGCAGCTCCCTGATTACTGCTGCATGCCGTTTCTTGATTTCGACAAGCTCCTTTTCATTTTCCCACGCGCGGATCTGCTTTTCAAGCGCGGGAATATCCTTCTCGATCCTTTTAACCTCTGAGCGCGTCGCTTCAAATTCTTTCCCCGGAACGGTTCGGGCAATATTGAAAATCTGCGTAGCAATGCCGCCCTTCTGCTCCTTCGACAAGTCATCCGAAGTTAAATCAACGTCACTTTTAGCAGTATGGAGATTCTTTCCTGAAACCGACAGCTTGTTATGCCCAAGGTCATTCGTATGAACCGTAATCGAAAAACCGCCGATAGTGCCAATTACTACCGGTTTTGCTGAATCGATCTTTTTTGCCACAGCAACAAGAGTCTCTCCGGCTTCCTGCCGCTTATCGAACACCTTCTTTCCGACCTTCATCGCAAACTCCTGCCCTATATGAGCCGCAGTCTCTGCATCCTCTTTCAGTTCAGGAAGCTCCCCATCCATTCGCACAAGAGCTTTCTTCTTGATCCGGATCGTATCCTTAATCCGGTGCTGCTCCCGATCATGATTCGTTTTCTGCTGGTTCAGTTTCTGTACCTTCTGGCGCAACGTCATCTCCTCAAGAATCAGCGGGTTTCCGCTGGCCGCCGCCTTCATCTCAGCCGCATTGGCTGCCTCGCCGCCAATATCCTCGATAACACGTTCAGATGTTCCCCCCTTCTTGATCTGCTCGATGAACCTGGCTTTCGTCTCGATAGTCTGCCACATCCGACTGTCCAGAGTATTCTTTGTCGCATACCTCCCAACGAACACCCGAAACCCTTCCGGATCGGCATCATAGAGCTGGTTTCCCTGGCGGATAATGCGCCCCTCACGCTGTTCAAGATCTGACGGTCTCCATGGCGCATCCAGATGGTGCAGAGCAACAAGCCGCTCTTGAACATTCATACCGGCACCCATCTTTTGCGTCGAACCCATCAGAACCCGAATGCGGCCAGAACGAACCTTGCCAAACAAATCCTCCTTCTGCTGCTCTGTATTGGCATCATGGATAAAAGCAACCTCGTTCTCCTTGATCCCCATATTTATCAGCTTCGCCTTCAAGTCATCGTAAACACTGAACTTCGAATCAAGTGCCGCCAACTCATCCGGATCGATCTTGTCAAGCTCGACAATCGCATCTTCATCACCCTCGTCAGCACGGCGCAACAACTCACCAATCCTCGATGCCTCTTTTCCTCTTGCTTTCGACGGAGTGCTGAGATCACAAAAAACAAGCTGAGTTCCTCTCACATGATCCCACTGGTCATACTGCTCCTTGATCCTGCGGGCAGCTTCATTCACCTTTGAACCCGAATCATCGGGATATGCCGTATCAATCAGTCGCATGTCAAGCGCGGCCTTACGGGCAAGCCCCATGATAACCAACATGTTATCATCGCCTTTCCCCGGCCTCTTTGGCAGATTCTCCGAACGGAAAACCAAGCTATGCTCAGGATAAACCTCTTTCCCGTTCTTGTCCTTTGTTGGCTCTCCGATATAATCGGCTTGGTCTACACTCCGCTCAACAACTACGTTCACTGGCTTCCCTGTAACCATCTCTGGAACAGGTAGTTTTTTCCCCTGCACGGCCAACTGGCGGTTAATGTCGTCGCGCGAAATCACATCGGCAAACGAGAGGTACTGTTGCATCAGCTCCGGAATATTCACAAACCGGGAGAACCTGCTCCGCATCACATACTTTCCTGCAGGTGAAAGCTCCCAATCAGACACCACCTCGCCGTACATGCGCGCCCATGCGTCGAAATGCGCAACCCCCTGATCCTGCATCGTTCCGTACTGCAGGTACCGCTGCATCGTGTACATCTCCGCCATGGTGTTACTGATCGGAGTCCCAGTAGCGAACACCACATTTCGCCCGCCGGTCAACCGTTGTATGAACATGACTTTTGAGAACAAATCAGCTGCCCGTTGGCTTCCTGCTGGATTCAGTCCACCAACTCTTGTCATGGACGTTGAGAACGAGAGGTTCTTGAACTCATGGGCCTCATCGACAAACAGGGCATCGATGCCAAGTTCAGCAAAGTTCAGGTTGTCATCCTTCGAACCGGAATCCAATGTCCTCTGCAACTTCGCCCTCAGTTTGTCACGCTGCTTTTCCTGCTGCTTGACGCTCCTCGAATCCTTCCCGTCGGCTTCCCGCAAATTTTTGATTGAAATCTCGATATCCCGAATCTGCATTTCAATGAACTCAAGCTCGAACTCCGGACTGCTTGCAAGCAGCTTGAACGAACTGTGAGCAACAACAACAGCATCCCAATCGCCAGTAGCTATACGAGAGAAAAACCGTTTCCGGTTCTGTGCTTCGAAATCCTGTTTTGTTGCTGCGAGGATATTCGCCCCAGGGTAGAGCTTGATGAAATCAGCTGCCCACTGCCCAACGAGATGGTTAGGCACCGTGAAAACAGGTTTCTTCGCAAGTCCCATCCGGCGCATCTCCATGGCTGTTGCAATCATGGTAAAGGTCTTCCCGGCACCAACGACATGATCCAGAAGCGTCGTCCCGCCCTGCAGGCATCGCCACACCGCGTTAGCCTGGTGCGGCCTCAGCTTCACAATGTCATCAGAGATTTTACCGGGAAACGACAAGTGCGAACCATCATACTCCCGCTGCCGGTCAGTATTGAACGTGTCATTATACAGCTTCGCAAGCCGCTCCCTGCGCTCATCCGACTGCCACACCCACGAAGCAAACCGCTCCTTAATCCGTTCGGCCTTATCGTTGGCGGCAGCGGTTTCTGCTTTGTTCACAAACGATTTTCCGTCGGCATCCTTGTCATTTACAACAATCTGCTTGCTGTTGGCTACCGCCTCAAGAATGGAATCAGCATATTTCCTGGCAGTGCCAAACTCAGCCTGCGCTGCATCAGAAGGATGGGATTCCGAGAACGACCACTTTGCCGAAATAGCATCATACGAAGCTTTTGCACGTAGGTTTCCTGTGAGATGAGCGGCAAACTCCGACATGTCGGACGTAGGTATCCAGTGGCCGCCAAGGCGAACGACAATATCGACAGCCTCGACATCCGCCGGAATCACCTCTTTCAGCTCCTCAACATTCCGGTCGAACCGTGAATCCTGTTTCCCCGCATCCCGCGCCTGGGCAAGCTTCCGCTTCACGTTACCGGAAAGGTACTCGTCCCGCGTTACCCATCCGGAAACAGGATCCTCGAACACCAGTGAACCAAGCTCGTTGATCATCTCCGCCTGTGACTTGCCGTACAAGGCGCTCATCCGCTCGAAATTGATACGGCCGAACTCCGAAAGCGAAGCCGAAAGCGCATCCTTCGCCGTCGCAGCCGTCGTGACAGGCTTATACGGCGACTGTGTTCTCTTGAAAAAGATGGCCGCTTTCTTTGCCGATGGCGTTCTTGACTTCTCTCCAGTGGTTTTGGCAACGGCAGTGGAAATCCCCTTGTCGAAGCTCTCCTCAAGAGCTGAAACCTGCGGCCAGCTCGGATCCTGCCGGAACAAAATTTTGTTAGCCTGGCTGTTTATCGGCCCGTTCTCCTTAACGAACCGGTCATAAATCGTATTGAGCTTCTGCCGAAGAAACTCAACCTGCTTTTCTTCGGTATGCTCATCGAGCTGCGCAACCCTCAGTGCAGTAAAAGCATCACGGAGAGCAACCATGCCCTTTACCCGATCCTCAGCCTTCTTGTTCGAAAAGCCTACCCGTTCAGCAATATGCTTCAACGAATCTGGGTCGAAGGTCTTACGATACACTGTGCCGTCATGGATGAACATGCTCTCGTCCTTCACGCCAGCCATATCCATACCGTCCTGCTTTACCACCGTTTCGCGCGTAACTGGAGCGCCGGATGCGCCCATGATGTTCTTCGGCAGTTTTCCGATAGCCTCAGCAAGCAGCTTCTCGGTATCCTGTCCTGCACGGGCAACGAGTGCCGGTTCATTCGGGCCATACATGGACCCGAATGCACCCCACTCGCCAAGCATCATATCGGAGTTATCGGTAAAATAGCGGTTCAGTGGAATCTCGATATCCTTCTTGTCCTTCACCATGACCGTTTCAAGCCACGGCTGGTTATCGGCAGGAACCTCGCTATCAGCCAGCTTCCGGAGGAAAATAATGTCTGTCGTTACCTCCGTGCCGGCATTCTTCAGGAAGGCATTGTTCGGCAGCCGGATAGCTCCAAGAAACTCCGTCCGGTCAGCGATATACTTTCTCGCCTGGTCTTTTCCGGAATCCATCAGGCGACTCGAAACAACCATCGCCAGCACCCCATTAGGGCGCAAGGCATCCACGCTCTTGGCAAAGAAATAATTGTGGATGCTGAACTTGTTGAGGTGCTTCCGCTTCTTATCGTAGAGCTTCTGGTCACCGAACGGCGGGTTCCCTATGGCAACATCGAACCGGTTATCAGCAATGCCCGCATCTTGAAACCCCATCGGCGCATGGATGTTCGCCACGGGATAAAGATGCTTCGCAATTGCTCCGGTAATGGTATCAAGCTCAACAGCGGTAATCTGGCTGCCTGCTCGAAGATCGACAGGCATAAGGCCAAGGAAATTACCGGTTCCAACCGAAGGTTCCAGAACACGCCCCCCAGTAAACCCGAACTGCCGGACAGCCGCCCATATACCGTTCACCACGCTCCTGCTGGTGTAATGCGCATCCTGCGTCGAACGCCTGGCAGCCTCATATTCAGCATCAGACAGCGAACCCTTAAGCTCTTTAGCCGCATCCTCCCATCCCTTCGTAACCGATCCATCCGGCTTGTAAAACGCCTGCGGAATACCGCCCCACCCAACGTAGAGCGCAAGAATCCCCTGCTCGTCCCGTGTCGCCAGACGGCCTTCAGCCTCAAGCCTTTTCAAAAGCCTGATAGCAGCAATGTTATTATTGAACTTGGTTTTCGCTCCACCTTCCCCGATCCTGACAGCGTCGGTAATGGTGAACATCTCGACGGGTACCTCTGAAGCCTTCACCGCCGGTCTGTGAGTGGTTGCCGGCGGCTTGCTCTCCTCTGCGGCTTGTTCCTGAGCCTCTACCTGACGTCCATCTCCTCTATTGGTGGCAGTTCTTCCCCTGTCTCCGGATCGATCTCCCGCTGGAGCATCTCGCTTTGGATCTGCATCGCCAGATTGAACATCTCCCCGAACGAACTCGCTGCCGGCTCCTTGTCCCACTTCTTCCGAAGGCTCTCCTCTTCCGGCGGGAACAGATACCGCTCCCTCACCATTTCCCACGCTTCGTGTTCCTGGTACCCGGCTTCCGTCAGCTTGTCCATCTCTCTTTCGGTCAGTTCCGCTGATAACATCGCCACTTCGTCCAATGTTCCGGCCTCCTTCAGGCTCTTGTACCGTGTCGGCTGGAACTCCCGCCAGTGGTTCTTTGCTTGACTCGCCCAAGCGCTCAGTTGTGGCATTGCTGTCCTTTTTTGTTGGTTCAGGGCTCTCCTTTGTTGAAGGTACTGGTTTTTCCTGTATTCTTTCTGATTCTTCATATTTCCATAACGGAGGAACGGTTTTGAGTTTTGTCCTGTCAATCACAACAAAAACCTTCCATCCCTTTTCAAGATTCGGAGAATCTGATCGTATCACTTCAACTTCATACTGCGCAACATTCTTCCCGTCTTGCGAAACGCCATCTTTCTCATTTCCGGTATACCTTACCCATACCTGATCATTAAGCATCCGGTCAGGAGAACTGTCATAAACAGGTGCGTTTGTCTTGGCCTGATAATGTTTCGATTCTTGTTCAGTTGCCTCCGCTTCAGCCCCCCGCACTTCGCTCTCTGGTTTTGTCCCTGATTCCGCCCACTCGCGGATCGCCTGCCTTCTGTCAGCAATTCGGCTCGGCATCTTTACACCCGTGTACTTGGTGAATATCTTCTCTGTGTTCTTGTTTGCCCCTTTTGCCTGGCCGATAAGAGCAATAAGCTTATCAGCATCCTTTTCAACGATAGCTCTACCTATATCGCGGTGGAAATCGCGAACCGGCTGATCAAGCAATTTCGCATAATCCTGAGCAATGACTTCCGGATCTGTCTCTCCCTGAAATACTGATCGCTTCTGATCTTTTGTCTCCTCCCGCTTTTTTGCTCGTTCAGCTTGCTGTTTGGCATATTCTTCACGAAAAGACACCATCACCGCTTTTGATTCCTCATAAAATGCCTTGAACAGTGGGTCACTCATCTGCCCCATTTTTCCGGGTTCTTCCGGTATCCATCTGTTTTTCATGGCCGCAAGCTTGCGAGTCAATGCAAATGCTTCGCCTGGCAGGAATTTTCCAAAAGTAATTCTTGACGGAAGATGTGTCACGTTCATCTTGCCCAGCGACCCTTCTTCAAATACGACATAATCACCAAGAGCTTTTCCCGTAAAGGTCTGATTGGTCTTTCTCCCCTGCTTTTCGTTTTCCCACACAGGAAGATCAATAGACTCCTCTCTCCATGTGGAGGTAGAGGGCAAATCTTCCGGCCTCACTTTTGGCTGCAACTCAGGATAATCTGCGAGAACTTCCGAAGGAACCTGCTTGCCTTCGGCAATCGCTTTTTCAACAAGCTCCCTGTGGCGGCGTCTTGCATTCGAGATTAATGACGGCTTTCCTTTAGTATCAGCCCAATAATCCACATACACCTCTCTCGGTACTTGCCACATCTCTCTCTTCTCGGCTTTCGCCTCAATCGTTTTCCCGGCTTCGGGAACTTGATCGGGCTGAACTGGCTCAACCGTCGCTGTCGCCTCCTGCGACTGTTGCTCCGATTCCTGCGGAACTTCAGGTAAATTTACCGCTGGTTTAGATACGGAAACACTGGAGTTTTCGGATGTTTCAGGCAAATTTGCCGAAACCTGACTGTCCTGCTGGTATCCCATGCCAGGAAGCTGGTCGCCAACCATATCCATTCCTGGAAGTTCTGGAGCTTCCGGCAACGCTACCGGTTCAGCTTGTGCTGTAGGAACAGCTGACGGCATCCCTCCAGGCTGACCCATACGGGCAACAACCTGCCGGGCATACTCCGCATTACTGATACCGTGAGCATCCTTTACTTCAGGTCTCAGATACCCCTGCGGCCCACCATGGTGCATCATTGCCATTTCCTCGGCACTCGGCAGCCTGCCGTTCTTACGCTGGAACTGCCTGATCCACAGCCCATGCACCGCATTCTTTACCTGCTCTGCCTTTGCAGGATTCTTCATATCCTGCATGGAATAGTTCGTACCGAGAAGCTGATTGCCCTCCTTCAGGAAAACTGGCATGATCTGGTACTGGCCGGTAGCCCCAGAGAGCTTGTTCACCGCGTTCGGGTTCCCGCTGCTCTCCTGCTGGACAACCGCCTGATCGAATCCCCTTGCACCGCCATTCAGTACCACACCACGCTTCGCAAGCTTCTCCGCCATGCTTTCACGCTGCACGGGAGCCTGCCGTACCTGCGACTGAGGCTGGCCGGCAATAGCGGTTTCAAGAAGCCTGTCCAGCATCGTCCCGGATTGAGCCGACTGATCAACCTGCTGATCGATAGCCCCGGCAACCTGCCGCTCAGGTGATCCTTGAATAATCCTATTCGCGCCAGTGGCAGCCCCAGACATTAAGCCTGTAGCGACAATCGTTGCAACAGCGGTTTGACCGGCTGCTGAAGGACGTTCAGCGAGATATGCGGAGAATGGCTTCTCAGGGTTTAGAGTCGCCCAATCGTTCAGGTCTTGAAGGATGGTAGCATACTGCTCTTGCGGAAGCTCTGATTTGAGCTGGTTCACGACTGTCTTGAGAAACCCGGAATTCTGTTTCAGGTCTCCAAGCAACTTCATGACCGGGATTTTCTCGGTAGCGACCTCGATAGCTCCCTGAGAAACGCCATGCACAAAAGCCTGTCCCGGCTCAGCACCTTGCTCTCTCGCATCGCCATAAGCCGAACCTGCTGTCTGCGCACCCATCATGCCGAGCCCGGCTGCAGGATTCATCACAAGCAACGGCAAGTTCGCGCCCATCTGTGCTGTCGAAGCGATGCCGCTTGCAATACCGGTTTGATCCTCCGGCATCACGGCATCAGAACTCTGCTGTATGGATTGCTGGTAATCAGTAAGTGCTTGAGAAATTTTGTCCGTATCTGCACCAGGCTGACCGGTTACGGCTTCATAGATAGGCTTTGCAACGTATCGGTTCAGCGGCTCGACAACACCCCGTACAGCGCCCACTGTGCCGGCACTGGCGTTATATAACCCGGCCATAGCTGAATCACGGACAAAGCCGGGAGCTTTCTTCGCAACATCAGCAACAGCTTTCAAATCCTGTTCCATATCCCGCTTCTCAATCTTGTCAGGATCGACTACGGAATCCGCAAATTCCTTGATCTTGCCGCCGACATGACGCATGTTCTCCCCAAACGTCATATCGCGGGAACCAAGCGTCCTATCGAACGAAACAAAATCGGCCTCTTTCGTCAAGAAGCCGTTCTGCTGCATATAGGAGTGAAGCTGCTCTCTGCGTCCTTTACTCCCCATTTCCTTCGAAAACTGCTCAGCCGTCACTGAATCACTGAGCGCACCATACCCTTTCAGGTAGGCATAAAGCTCCTGAACTTTTTCCATTTCGCTGTCACATGAAAGGTTTAACCGGATTATTCCCTGCTGCCGGAGCACCAGGCTTCTGCGCTCCGCCGCCTACATTCACACCGTACTTTTTGGCCGCCCTGGTTACAGCCTCAGAACGGGAATACTTACCGGAAGAAAAGAGCTTCGCTGCTTCCGTTGCAATGGCCTGTACCTTTGGCCTTGCTGTAGGATCGAGAGTGATAAGGTTGCCAGCTTGGTCAAAAGTACCGCCAAATAAAGCCGCAGATTGCCGGTACATCAGCGATTCATCTGCCGACTTCGGCACACCATTGCCGTCATCACCCTCCATGCCTTTCAGCGTAATCTTGTTCGATCGATCCAGACCTGCCTGAGTATTATCGTTATTCATCTTAATCAGGTTTATACCTGGTACTGGTTTGCTGATCGGCTGACCGTTCTTGTATGCAACATCATACCCTCCGATGGTTTTCACCTCCGGATTTTCCAGTAACTCCTTTATTTCAGTAGCTCTTGAAAGATGGTACTGCACGAAATTCGGGTCATACTGCTCCGGCATCTCTCCGGTAATCTCAGACTCCGAGTTCTGGCGAGCATACGAATATCGCTGAGCCCTCTCATTATCATCTCCTCCACTCAGGACGTAATGCGCGATACGGCCAACCTTGTCAATCTGTGAAGAGGTTGACTTCCTCTCGTTCTCGTCCATAGCCCCGAAAGCATCGACAATTCGTTTCCCCTCCTCGGGGTCAAGCGTTATGAACTGTCTGGTAGCCTTCTCGTCACCGGCTGCAATCTGGTTTCGAAGCTCATTTTTCTTGTCGTCTTTCAGCTTCTTCTTATACCCGGAAATGAGGTTCGCGACAGGAGCGGCATCTATAAGCTGCCCCTGCTGCGGGATTATCTGCTGTACGAGCGGCATTGTCATATTTAAAGCAGTATCGAACTGCCAACTTTAAAGAGGTTGTTAACAAGATTTCCGTTAGCATTGGCTTTCTGAGTAGCATAGTTCGCCTGAGCGTTGCCGATGTTGGTGTACATGTTCGCCAGTGCCGTCCCCTGTGTGCCAAGGGCATTGGAAATCTGTCCACCTGTATTCGTACCAGAATTCTGGATGGAAGCATTTGCTGTCTGACCTGATCCGGACTGTCCGGCAAGGATGTTGTAGGTATTCTGTTTCTGGGCAACTCCACTGTTATACTCGGTGAGCTGATTGCTGTACTCCCGATCATAAACCTGATCATACTCCTGAGAAGCAAGCTCCCCGGCATACCCTGCAGCCCGCTTCAACTGCCCTCCAGAAAGTAAGTTCCCCTTGGCAGCCGCAGAATTATCAATAGCCTTCAGGCCCTCGGACAACCGAAACTTGTAACCGGGATCCTTGGTAACGTCAACCTTGCTTTCATCGAATTTGAACTGTCCGATATCAAAAGAACCATCGGCAATCCCCTTCTGAATCGAAGCAATAGCCGACTTTCCAGCCTCGTACCAGGGCATGGAAAGGCTCTTTTGATCCTCATACAGCTCCTTGTTGAACGCAATAGTCTTATCCGTTGCCTTCAGTATCGCATCTGCCGATAACTTGGCTGCTTTTATCTGCGCCTGTGCCGCGTCCTTTGCCCCACCATCACCAAACAACCCGCTCATATGATGTAAATATTTCCAATGTGTCTGTACCGCTTTGCCATAACCGGATCAGCTCCCGTTTTCCGGTAGCTCATCGCCCGTACCTCCCCGCTATGTATCCCTTTCACCGTTCTTAACAAACGGCCTAATATGCCCGAACACCTTTTCTCCGGCACCACATACGCCATCAGAATAATCCAGTACCCGCCATTCCAGTGAAACAGATCCTCACACCGGTCAACCACCATGAACCCGCCTCCCGGAACGCCATAAACATGACCATGCTCGACCAGTCCGGCCAAATACAGCCGAAGCGTTTCCTTATCCCGAACAAACCCCTCAACCTCTCTGAAATACCCCGGCAACATGCCAAGCACCTCACCGAACAGGGAGGAACCAACGCTCAACCGCTCAACTGTCATCGAATCACCCCAGCTTTTTGCAATGCAACAAGCAGGTTGTTGAAATCAGCTCGAAGCTCTTCGAGCGTCTCCGCCAAACTATCAGCAACTTCGGGTACTTCGAGCCCCTTCAGCCTCCGCCAGATTGACTGCATAAAATCACCCATCGCCCTGGTCGGCATCCCCTGACGATCAACAAGAGGGGTATGGATTGGAGGAGGATCGACCCTTGCCATGTCACTGTATGTCTGCGTAAAGGCCCTGAATAACGACCTTCACTGGTGATGAAATAGAAACCCTGAACAGCCGTTGCAAAAACACGCCCAGCCTGTTCACCTTCAAGCGAGCCTTCCTCTCTCCAATCTTCCCGAGAGAACGCCAGTGTTCATTGCTCCAGCTCTTACCCTCATCGTCAGACCAGGTAAACACGGCCTGCGGATCGGCACCTTTCCCCGAAACCCTTCCAACACCATGCAGCACATCAAGCTCGATGCTCTTTACTGTCACGTTCCTTCCTCCGTTGTAGAGCACGGGAAACCGCACCTCTCGGGTAATGCATGTTCCATGATCATCTGCAGCGTTCAGATCAAGCGAATAAATCATTCCGCTCTGGAAATCCCCCACAAGATTCAGGGTTCCAAACCGGACATGACAGGATGCAGGAACCCGCCCAAATCCGCGATGCTCACGTTCATGCCACAAGCCCGTTGTCGCATCAAAACACCATGTTTTCCGCTGAGAAGGAAAGGTCAGTACATAAAAGGAATGGCCCTCATCGATGTAGGTGAATGCCTCTGCGTCATCGATACGCCCTTTCTTGATATCGTACTCGACAGAATGAGTACTTATCCGCTCAGGAGTGTAGCCGATAAACCGGTACACCGTCGCATCATCACCAAGCCAGTACACCGAACTTCCCGTCTTGGCAATACTGTGAACGGCAGCACATCCCTTGTCCACAATGCCGCCCTGAATCCGCTCAAACGTAAACGATCCGTCACCGCTGTTGTACCAGAACTCGATGGTTTTCTTTCCTGGTAAAATCAGGTACCTGCTATCCGAAATGCACCCAAGAAGATTATCTGAAGAGCTTTCCGCCGTAGCGAAATCAAGAGGATCAAGCGTCACATCAAGAAGTCCAGAAATGAAAAACTGCCCGGTATCTTTCCGATTGAACACGAACCGGCTATCATGGACGGTCACGGTATTGGCCGGATACCATCCGTCTCCGGAAAATTCGGTTACCCCTGTTTCCGGATGGAACCAATACCCTTTCAATCCATCCACAAAAGCAATCTGCACCCCATTGGTGGCCATCCAGACTTTTCCGGCAATCGTCACGTTGCCAAGATCAAGCAATGAGCCATCATAAGCCACCCGGTACAGGTTTGTCGCCGTCACGGCATACACAAAGCCTGCATGCTCGATCATACCGTAAACCGGAGCCGTTGGCAGCTTGACAAACGGAGCAAGGCCAGGAGTACCGATCAACACCGCCGGAGTTTTCTTTGAAGAAGGAACCTGCTCAGCATACAGGTTCACCAGTCGGCATCCAGTAGCTATTTCCGCCCTGCCTTCGGACGAATCAACAGTAAGAGGTATCGGCTTAAGCATTAGACCTCAGTGCCATTGTAGATGTCATAATATCCGCCCCGACCCAACAGGATTGGATCGAAGGTCATATCTGCTGGCGGTCTTGCTGCTGCATGGGTCTGCTTGATCGCCTCAATAGCCTCGCCGGCCCCAGCCACAAGCATTCTGCTCGGCTGCAAGCCGGCATCCTCGCGCATGTAGACCGCCACGTTCAACCGAATAGCCATCTCATAGCCTGCAGGCAAAGCAAGCACATCGTCCAACGAACTGAATGCAATCGCCCCGGTATCAGGGACAAGAAGCGGTTGCAAACCCCACAGCTCCAGCATTTGCCGGGCATAATCAAATGTATCCTGCACATCTTCCGGTGCCGGAGACTCACCAGCCGCCAATAGACCGGACGAACGCAGAGCCTGCGTCATCAAATCGCGAACTGATGCCATTACTTGTTGCCCTTTTTGCTGGTTGGGGTTAAAGGCTCAACTGGCGGTTCAGGAATCTCCACCGGTACGTCAAGACGAAGTACAACCGGCCTGCCGTCGTTGACTCCCTCGATCACGGCTATATCGCCATCTTTTATATTGCCAACTGGCCAGTCAAGAAGAGGTACCTCGGGCTCCGGATCAGGAACTACAGGGGAATCGCACCAGCCGGCAAGACGCAAAGCCTTCATATCGTCGGATGCTGCGTCGAATAGCTTCATACCTTCGGTTTTATGGAAAAGGTAGGTGGGTTGTTTCATGGTAGGTCACGTTTTACTGTTATGAAAGTTGATGTTCCCGCAGGGAATCGAACCCTGATAGCCACCGCCCCGCCTATGTCTGTCGCGGTTCTGCTCTTCGCAAGGGTGGAACTCTACCAATTGAGCTACAGAAACATTTCAGGCCGGGAACACTTTGCCCCGGCCCTACTCGAAAAAACAAGGCTCAGAGAACTGCAGAATAGATGCGATGAGCAAGCTCAGGCATCAGCGAATCAACGCCCCATACCGCGTCCACGCGATATACCTGCATGTCCTCAGTGATGTCGTAGGCTGCCGTCATCGACAAAGAAAGACCGGTCTCCTCATCTGAAATGCGTGCTTTGACCGAAGCAGACTCAGGGAGTTCTTTCTCAACCATGCACAGCGTGGCGGCGTCACGGTGGAACAACACGTTCTGCCTGTAATACAAGTTTGCTGTACCGATAACCGTAATAGGAGCATTATCCGCAGGGGCATTGCTCACGTTCTGGTATGCCCCAAGGGACACCGTTTCACCTGCAGGATTGGTCATGGTCAACGTACCGTCATTGATTTCCGGGCTGATCTTGATAGACGAAGCTCCTGCTCCGCTCGAAGAAGCAATCTCTGTAACCACGAAGGTCTGCAGACGACCCGTACTTAACCTTGTCTGCGGATGGATTGCATACACTCCTGCAATAGAAAAAGAATCACCAACACGAAGCAACTCAGTCTTACTTGCCGTCCATCCATCAGTAACGAGAGTACTCCCTTTCTGACCAGCACCATTAACAAGTGGAGTGCCACCATAATCGCCGACACGATGCACCGGCATCACTGCCGAACGGTACATATCGATATCGGCAATTTTGCCATAGTACCCTTTCTGAACCGCTCCTTTAACAAGCTCTTCATTGTACTTTCCCTTCATCTCCTTGTCAATCGCACCTCCATCTCGGGTATTCAGAATACCAGTACGCATACCGTCCTCGGGGACGGCCACTTCGGTCATATAGCCAGAAGCGTCCGTGATCATGTCACTATTGATCTGCGTTCCTGGTGATCCAGATACGTTGTAGGTCTTTCGCACGAGACATTCCAACACGGACTGCTCGATGTCAACACCAAGCTGAGCAACGCCAGACTGCAAATACCTGGACTTAAAATTCCGCATACTCAGCGTCCTGTCCCTCTGTGTGAACTGCAGGCCAAAGTTCCGTTGCCTTGTGATCTGAAACGGCACTTTCTGATCAGCCATTGGCTGTATCGAGAGCGTACGCCCTTCACTGGTCTTGGTTTTGAAAGGCTTCTCGATGGAAATGGTATCGCCAACCTTGCCAAAATGCTTCTCAAGATTCCTGTGGACCCTTTTAACGCCAACAGAAGTTGACTTAAGGATCCTCAACATTTCGCGCAGGATAAGGTCGTCGGTTAAAAAGACATTACCCTCTTCACCCTGTACACTCATAATTCAAAATTTGTATGGTTGTCCTGATTATTACAGCCACCCGTCATGCACTGCATCCTTTTCCTGAGCTGCGCGCAATGCCTCATACTCCGCTTGGCTCGCCACATTCTTGAGCGTACGCGGAACATCGCCACTGCCGCCAACGGGATCAATCGGCGGGGGAGCTGTCGTTGTTTTCTTGGTTGGTTTCGGAGGTGCAGCGTTCAGTTTCGCCTCGATCTTGCCGATCTCCTTTGCTTGTGCAGCTGCGGATAACCCGACAAGTCTTGCAGTCTCATCCTTGTGCGTAGCGAGGTAATAAGTTACATCCTCCGGATTTTCGCACTCCGCGACAGCAAAAAGCATCGCATCAGTTTGATAAAAATCCTGAGCGTTAATCACCTGCTCGAAATCAGCATACTTTCGCTTGCCGTAATCGAACGAGTCCCGAATCGATTCAATAGCATCCTTAACCTCGGGAGCAATTTCTTTTGCAGGCGCTTCCCTTGCCTGCTGTGCGTGCTGACTACCATTCTGGCGCTCCTTGTACTCCTTTTCGGCCTTCAGGTAATCATCGGAGTTGTCGAAATCGAAAATGTCAGGTTCCTTATCCTGAGTAGCATCATTGGTAAGCTTCGCCCTCAACTCTTCATTCTCGCGCCGAAGATCGTGCTTTTCCTTTGTGAGCCTGTCAATTCTCTTCTGAAGTCTTGGCTTGTGCTCTTCGCCGCCGGCTTCATGAGTAGAGGTATCGTCCGTTTTCCCGGTTGCCGAATCCTGGGAGGGAGTAGCGTCCCCTTTTTGTTCTGCATCAGCCTGCTTGGTATCGCCTTCCGGCTTTACCTCTGCCTGCTGCTGCGCGGCCTGCTGTTGCGCTTCGGGAGGAGCATCGCTGAACGTCACGGTAAAACGCTCCTCTTCGGCTGTGTGCAGCCCCTGCTGCTGAGTGGTCTGGTTGTCTGTCATCACGGTTGCGCATTTGTTGCGGAAATAGCCTGGTGAACTGCCACCAGTAGCATTTCCGAAAAGCGTACAACCGTTTTCAATTCATACCAATGGGGAATTTTTTCTTGGCAATAAAAAAGCCGGGAGAGGATCCCGGCTTCATACTTTACGCTGCCACCTGCGACTGCATAATCTCCGAGAGAGCGTCCGCCACGAGGTTACGCACCGTCTCCTCGATGCTTCCCGGTCCAGCAATGGATGCCTGCATCTGAATTTCAAGGATCTTCGCCTGTGCCTCCACGGTCTTGGCCTGTGCCATCGCCTCATCTGCTTTGGCTTTTGCTATGTCGGCCTGCGCTCTCGCCATTTCTGCTTGTGCCTCCGGGGATGGTTGAGGCGGCTCGATCCCATCTTCCTGCATCTCCTGTTCGGAGAGCGTCCCATTCGGCAGTATCTTCTTCAGCCTCTTTGCAATCTCATCCGCGCCCGGCCAGTCCATATTCTTCGCGATCAAATCCAGAATCACGCCGCCGGCAGCCGGAACAGCCTGAACGAACTGCATCAAGCTATCAGCTGCTTCGAGCCTCAAAGTCTGATAACTCGGGCCCGTGTTTACGGTGCAATCGTATTTGCCGGCAGAAATGTCATGTATGAGAACAGGCTGCCCTGTCTGCTGGTCGATCACCGTTTTGTTGATCGTCACCCAGTCCTCTTTTCCGTCCTGGAATTTCAGGCGGATGATCCGCTCTGAATCGTACACGCGTGGAATTGCATCAATCAGGAGCTTACCAACCCGGCGAAGCGCCCTGCTCAGGTTGTCGATGTATGCGAAAGTTCCTCGATCCCCCTGTCGTTGACGGGCAAGTATAGCCTTCCCGCTCGTCTCATTGCCCTGATTGCCCATGGATGCGTCATACAAGCCCGTCGTCGCCTTGATCTCGTCGGAACCGGCCAATGCAAGCTGCAACTCTGCGGCCGGCATCGATGGTGGTGGCACCTCACGAGGAGGCGGCACATCAACCCGGTGCTTGTATCGAAGCAAAGGCTTTGCGGAGGTGTTAGCGTTGGCCCACTCATTTTCAAGCCCTTCGACACTCTTGGCGTCAGCGATATACTTCTGTTTCGGAGCCATGGCAACACGCTCTGTTGCGGACGACATCCAGTAGTTGTGCATTTTCTGCGCGTCTTTTGCATACCTGATCAAGCCACGGTAATGAACCTCGTTGCCGATCACGACCTCTTTGCCGAGCACCGGCACCACAGGAATTGTCCGGAATGGCACCTCTGTTGGCTTTTCGAGGATCGACATACCGGTAATCTTGCACCACATCACTTTATATGTCGAAACCTTACGATCTCTACGAACCTCTACGCCCTGCGCTGCAAGCTCATCAAGCACTGGCTTGACCTCATCAAGCCATACCGTTTCACCGGTGCTTAGGAGCAAGAGCTTGCGTTTTACCGGCTCCCGATAGAAATATTCTGCCACCCGCACCATGTCTTCGTTGAACCACAAGTGCCAGTCCTCGCCGATCACTTGGTCACCCATGTCACCGAGGACGGCATCCGGATACCGCTTGTTGAACTCCTTGCGCCTCATCAGCTCAGAAATGAAGCACCAGTTGGCACAGGAGAAGTCCGGCTCACCTGTTGATTGTGGATCGAACAGGACAGAAAACCGGTTACGAATGCTCTTGACCAGCAAGTCCTGGTCAAAAGTGTCATCATCCGAATAGGCGCTCAGCACCCTGAGCCAGCCGAATCCGCCCTCGATGGCGTGCTGTGCTGCGGTATCATAATGCGCCTCAGCCCCGCTTGTCTGCTCGATATTGCGAATCAAACCGTTACGCAGCTCAGCCTCGCTGTAATCCTTCGTGCCTGCCAGATTCGGTACTCTCCCGCCCTGTGGCCCGCCCTGTGGCCCTGCAGGTTGTGGGCCAACCCGATGATCGGCTTCGACGGGATGAACATTGATTGAGGGCCGATTCTGCCTTATATCACCAATGACTTGGTCGAGAATAGTCGGCAGCTTGTTGAGTGTCAGGCATGGCCGATCCTTCCGGGCCTCACTCGTCGCTTTATCCCACTGCTCGATGTAGGTAAAGTTGAGATCATCCAGCGCATCATGGTAGTTGTCACGCCAGTACGTCGTTGCGGTCACGTAGCGGTCACGCGCAACACGAAGGAAATCATCAGTTGTGCTGGTATCATCAACCTTGATCGGCTCTGAACCTGATAACATTGGTATTGTGGTTTGTGTGTTTGTTATGCGATCATCCACCCGCCGCCGGAGGACAATTGTTTTTGTGGAGATTTCGGAACCTCATCCTCCCAAGCCATGGCAAGCGTCTGCAGGGCATCGGCAAGATTGCTCGACCAATCATGCTCAGGACGTGACTTGAACACCTTGCGCTCCTCATCGTACTCTCTGTGATAGCTGGCAATCGCGCTGAGCCCGTACTCACACCTCTCGGCATCGAATATCAGGCGGGGAAAAATCCTTCGAACAGCCTCGATGCTGTCTGATTTCTGGGCAACTCTCGGCACAGTCTCGAACTCGATCCCCATCTCTTCAGCGGTCTCCTTGCGGCTTTTGCCATTCATAAGCTCTCTCACCTCGATGTCATGAGGTGCGAAGTGCTTTTCGAACCTGATCTTGTGCTTTTTCTTGAACTCAAGCAGCCAATCGATGTAGTGCTGCATTCCCTCGCCGCTGTTGTTGTAGCTTGCGATAATCCGAAGTTCCTTTCCAAAGGGCTGCGTCAGCCAGATTGCCATATCATCACCGATCCCCAGATCCCAGAAGGTATAGACCGGAAGTACTGGTTCTATAGGCACGCGGCAAACGCGGCCATCGTCGTAGGCTGCTTTAATTTCTTTGCCGAAATAACAGCCAGGCACGGCAGCATCGAACGAACAGTAATACTCCTGCTGAATCATATCCTCGCTCATGCCCTCCGCCCGTTCCTGGTCGATAATCTCCTGCGTGATGATCGGATTACCATCACCATCAATGGTATCGTCAACAGTCAGAACGGATGAAAACCACCGTTCAGGAAACTTCTTCGCCGTCTGCAAAAGGGAATAGCCGTGATTACGGCCACGTGGAGTGTAGCAGAACATCGCCCAGCCACCGTTCTCCGCAAGAATCGGACGGATGTAATCCCATGAGGCAGGATCACACAGCGACCACTCCGAATAGACCACACCAACAGGGTTATTGCCAACAAGGTTGTTGTACGTGTCAGATCCCAGAACGTAGAGGAGAGAACCGTTCGTAAACTCGATGTACATCTCCGTGTTATTGATCGTCTTGATGATCTCTTTTGGGATGTGATCAATGAACGTCAACCCATCCTTCCCTCGTCCTTTCCAGATCGCCTTACGGGCCTGCGTCTGCTTTGGAAGCATGTACCAGTAAGAACCGATACGCTCTTGTGTAGCGGCAACGGCAATCTGCCAGTAGGTCTTATCCTTGCCAGCCCTGCGATGCCACACAACTGCAAACCGCAGAAGCTTCCTGACGAACTTCGCCTCGAACAATTCCTGCTGGTAAGGACGGGCTGTGTAGCGATACGGAAGACCAACCTCGACAGCCTCAACGGCCTCTGAAGAATCGATCACCTGAAGATCATCGTCAATGCTCAGTGCGTACATTCGCGTTTCCTGTAACGTTGACGGTAACATTCACTGGCCTATCTTGCTTCGGAGGAGCCGTAATTCCCTTGATCTCGCAGATCTTCTCCAGAGCCTGTAATTTCGGGTGCATCTCAACGTGAGTGATCTCCACAAGCTGGGCCTCTTCACCCTTTCCCTCAACGTACCGTTTGAACTTGACGCTCTTCACAGCCCTTCTGGTAGCAGCATTGAGGCTTTTGAGCCCCTTGAAGCCTCCTTGGTCATCTTCAAGCTCTCCAACGTCTGAGAACGCGATTGCGGCAATCTCTGCAAGAATCCTGTTCTCACTGATGTCCAGCTTCTGAGCCCGCCTTTTCTTCAACTCTTCAATCCTTGCCAAAACCTTGACATCCTTCAGCAACTCATGAGCTTTACGATGAACACTCTCTGGCTTCCATCCTTGAGAAGACGGAAAAGCCTCTCTGTACGCTTTACTCGCGTCTCCATACTCGACATAAAGCCGAGCGAACGTTTCTCTTTTTTGGGTGAGCTTTGCCATGCAGGAGGGTATGAAACGGGGGGAAACATACAAACGGGGAAAATGAGGAACCGGGCTCACGCACCCGGTTTTCGACTCATCGCAATCAAATCATCCACTGCCTTCCGAATCCTCCGCTGTAGGAAATACTCCTCAAGCTGCTTGAGCGCTTTTTTTCGCTTGATACGGTCCTCAATCAGGCGGACGGCTTCATCACGGCTTTCCGCATGCACAACAACTCCGCCAGCCCAGATTGCCTGCCAAGACCCAACTTTGCGCTTACGACTCGCCTCAAAGCAATCCATCTTATGGTCTACGATAACTGTCTCGCCATCCACGATAAAAGGCTCTGCATCATGCCTGCAACTTCTCATAAACGTCCTCCCTGCTGCTGTTGTTTGACCATCCACTTCGTCAGGTTGTACTGCTGCACATCCTCACGCTTCGCCCATCGGGGTTTCTCCAAGCCAACATCGATCGGTTCGTAATCCGGACCAGGAACACTCGGAATCTCGCCACGATCGTACTTGGCACACATCTCGCCGTAGGTGAACACCTTCACACGGCGGTCGAACTGGATAAACGCCCCAATAGGCGGTTCCTGTCCCCAAGCGATATGCGACTTGATCACGTGCTTCACCGCATCAGCGGCCCGTACATCCGTGAACTCATCATCCAGCATCATCTCAAGAAGCAGCCTCACCTTCGCTTCCGACATCATCGGAAACGCAGCAATCAGCTTCATCGAAAGTTCAGCACAATGCCGCTTCGACAGACGATCTCCCTCATAAACCATCAGCTCACCCGTCTCAGGCAGATAGCGCCGGGTTATCGTCGATCCACTGCAGGAGACTGCCGAACTGAACTGGTGTAATACCACGTTTGCCATTTTTCTGCTGTTTTTGTTTCCGATACTGCTCGATGAACACGTCGATGTACATGATCCCCTCACCGTTCTTCTTTCGCAACTTCAACGGGGTATTGAAGTTCGTCGTCCAGAAAGGATCACCCCGAGCCCACTCAATGGCCTCGGTCATCTCCTTCACGTCTGAGCGTTTATCGGTCTGGCGAAGATGGAACCACACCAAGGCCCACTGGTTTCGCACCGTCTTCGTCACCTTCACCGAACCCGGCTTCAGGTTTTTGGAAAACCAATCCGAAAACCTGAAAGCCTCATCCCGGAAAACTGACTTCCGAAAGTTTTCGGGAAAAGATCCGTAAGGATCTTCTTCTCTTTCACTTTCCTTTTCACTTTCCTTTTCACTTTCACTTTCACTTGTATCTTTTTCCGTAGGGTTATTCGGCGAAGAACTCTCCGGCTCTGTATCATTCTTCGGTGAAGAACCCTTTTTCCAGCGCTTTTCCACTCTTTTCCGGCCTTCTTCACGCTCATGCATCACCTGAGCAATCCTCTTTTTCACCCCATTGGAAGTCAGGATTTTGCCCTGTACCCACTCTCCACGATCAAAAAGACCGGCATCGATGCACGTTTCAATGATCTCGATCCATAGTTCTTCGGAGATATTCGCACGTTTCGCAAGGGTTTTTCGGCGAAGAACTCCCGAACAATCCAATCGCCCATCCTCCGTTTGGTAAAGAGCCTGCCAAGCTTTGATGATGACCGCAAACCCATCATTGCCATGCACTGACTCAACAGCCTCAACCTCATCAGAGAACTGCACATCGAGCGGGAAATAATCCAGCCCTATCTTGGTTGGCCTGGCCATCATCTACCTCCGTCCAAAAACAGACATGACCACCACGCCAGAGCTGGAAATTGGGCGTAACAGGAAAGACGGTGAAGCCGTCGGTAGGTTTGCCCTTTCTGGTATGATGGTCATGTCAATTCTTGGTTTTGTTCCCGTTACTCTTGGGCTTTCCAGGGCCCCCTTCACGATGTGTACTCTTTTCGAGCATTTATACAAACGGGGGAAATTTTTTATCATCGGTTTTCCCCCTTCCCGATTTCAACCGTCGCCGAACAAGCTTGCTCCCAGCTCAGCCCCTTTCCTGGGCAAAAACCAGCAATAGGCCACTGCAACACACATGCCTCCGTGTAACCTCTCACCCACACCACCAAACCGATCCCTCCGGCAGCTACGGTATCATTGAGCGCCTTTATCTGGTGGCTCTTGCGCTTGCGAGTAAACATGCTCCATCGCAGATTCTGGTAGGGATCGGGCTGATACTTCACCTCACAATGCACGGAACGGCCTCCTGGGGCAATCGCCTTGATGTCCCCCGACACCTTCGTCATCGGAAACGCTCCCGTAATCCTGCCGCCAGAGCGCACAACCTGAAACCCCGTCTGAATCGGTTCCACACACTGGAAACCAAGGCGCCGAAGCGCCTCAGCTGCCAATTCCTCAGCCCAATCACCATTCCACTTGTTCGCCCGTCCTTGCAGCTTCAGCCGAAAAAGTTCCTCCGGAGTCAACACCCTGTTCCCTCCCTTCTTTTTCGTCCTGAGAGGCTTCTCTGCTGCATTCTTGCCGATCATAGTTGTAAGGTTGTCTGGTTCTTGATCCGCTTATGATCCTGTAGTGCTTTGACAAGTGCCTTCGCATCCTCAGCAACAGATCCTCTGACCTCTTCCGTGATAAATGTCATAAGCTGATTGATAGCATCAGTAATGAAACGCTCCTCAGCATCCTCCCTTGTCGGGCAAAGCGGGCAAAACTTCTTTGATGGACCATAGGCGCTCCCTCGACTCCTCACTTGCAAAGTCATTGATGGATAGTAGCCCTCCGGCGTTCTTGCAATCCATGTTTCCGCGTAAACGCTACGAGTCGCCATAACGATGACATGATCACATGTATCTGCCTTGAACACCCCTTGCTTGTTCTTCACCGAATAATTCATCCCTGCCCCTCCAGCCCGTACTCCCGCATCAGCTTCCTCGTCAGGTCATAGGTCGCCATCACGTCATTGAGTGCATCATGCGCTTTCTCGAAAGGGATCCTGAAATACTCACAAACCGTCGAAAGCTTGTAGTTCGTAAGCGATATCCTCCCAGAGTAATCAAGCATGTACAACAGCGGGAGCGGATCGACAGCTCGCCAGTTCAGGTGCGAACCAATGCCGTACCTGTTGAACCGCTTGAACATCTCTTGTAGGAACTCCAGGTCAAACCGCACATTGAACCCGGCAGGATACATCTTGTCACCCCTGTCATACTTCGACACATGCTTATCGAAAAATCCGAGGATCTGCTGATACCCTTCGTTATGAGGCATGAGCCCCGAAATCTGATTAACAGTAATCCCGTTCACCAGAAGAGCATCCTTCTCGATTACAGCCCCGGAATGGGGCTGCATCTTCACATTAAGCCGGTCAACAAGTTCACCATCGATCTCAACCATACCGGCAAACTGCAGGATCCCGTGATACTTGGGATCGGTACCAGTTGTCTCCAGATCAAACCACATCGTTTTCCTTTTAATCATCGCATCGCCTCCGGTAACAGTGACTCGTCATAATCCTCAAAGACGCTCTCTGCCGGCACACCCTGTCCATCATCATCACCACCAGAGGTAAACGCCCTCTCAGCGATTTTTTCGTTCAGCTTCGCAATCCAGGCATTTGCCCGCTTCACCGACAGTGGCAGCGTCAGCTCAAACACAATAGCCTCCCGCTCCTGTTCCGTAAACGCCTCATCCTTCGAAAGCCTCCCGATCTCCTCACGAAGCATATCATTCGCATCAGGCCTTCTGTTCTGGATATTCCCGATCATCCACCCAATACATTCATCGGCAACCTTCTGTGTGAATCCATGTTCCAGATCGGCATTGACACGCGCAATCTCCTCCTTCTTCAGGTGAGCATCCTTCAACAAAGCCCGAATAAGCCGCTCCTGATCGGGAATCATCATCGGTTCCGTCGAAGCCGGTTTCTTCTGCTGTTTGACATTTTCTGGAGTGGTTTGCTTGCCCTTCTGCTTCTTTGCACCTCCGGCATCTCCTGCTGGATCTGCATCCACATTCCTATTCCCGTTACCATACAAATCCGGATTATCATCAATATCCTGGGTGAAAATGTCGGACGCTGCCGTAACAGTTAGAACGGCATCAACAAGGGAACGTTTCTTGGCCATCTTGAGGACAGTGTTGTAATAGTCCGGAGGATTATCGTGTTCGACCTTTGCCCCCTGCATAGCTATTTCCCACTGCCCATCATCATTTTTCTTGGTTACAAAGCCTTTACCTCCAAGCATCTCCTGAGCTTTTACCGGATCGCTTCCCCTCACGTTCCAGTAGTCTCTCGGTACCGGTTGACCGGTGAACTCAACAGCGCCTGTCCTGAAACGGTACTTCCCTTCCATAGTCGAACAGCTGCCGACACCCACACCCAACTTCACGCCATCGCGAGTGTAGAGGATCGTTTTCACATCGTACTCACGGTGGTAATTGCCCATGTCGGCTTTTTGCACCTCCTCTTCGTTCACGAAATTGAACACGAACATGATCTTTTCAGCACCAGGTTTCTTCAGCGCCGGTTTATCGCCACATCCCGGTATAGCTCCGAAATGCTCACCGTCTTTCATCACGTCTTTCATAAGGTGCTGGATCAGGTTCACCTGCTGTTGCACCTGCTGCACAGCTGCGGGGGTCATAATGCCCCCCTGCTGCTGCTGAACCATCGCGTTTGACTCTGCCATTATTTTTCCTCCTCTCGATTATCGAATTGCAAAACCTTTCTCTGCAGTATCCAACCACTTCGGCCACCGCCTGTTCCCCTTGCTCCATCGGGCATGAATGCCATCCAGGTCATAAAACGGTTCGGTCACGGTCACGGTTAGCCCAGGGAACCGTTGCTTCAACTCCCCAGCAAATTGCTCCACTTCACCGCCAAACTTCGAAGGGATCGTGATAACAACATTGTGCCGCTTCAGACCAAGCTTCTGCAAAGCCGCAGAATCCTTTTCCGTCACATACTCCGTCATCACCCGCACTGGGCTCTTCGGCTTGATGAAATAGTACGTTCCCTCCGTCGTCTTGATCTTCTCCTTGCCTGTCGCAAACAATGCCGCCTTCATCCTGTTCCTCATCCACTCGATCCCGTTCTTGATCCCGGTTTTCCGGTTCTTGTACATCTTCTCCTTATCGTCCAGGTACGTTATCTGCCCCTTCCAGTAATCGATCAGCCCCTTGCAGTTATCAAGCTTCTGCTCGATCTTGCCCTCGATCTTCGCCAGCTGGTCACCAAATTCAGCAAGTCCGCCCGATTCGATCAATGCATCCTCGATCTCACGATAGAGGTTGAGCATATCGACCAGGGAGAGTTTCCCGTCAGCCTTCACCAAATCAGCCAGAGGATTTGCTTTCGCCGGTTCCTCTGTCACCGCCACCTGTTCCCCCTCACACTCGCATGTAGCGCCCTGCTTAACTGGATAGGGATAGGGCTCATTGAGTGCAGCCCGTGCTTCGCAAGAAATCTCAAGAGCAGGATCCATTCCGAGACTCCTCATGTTCTCAGTGAACAGGTCTTGTTTCACCACTTTCATTGTCGTACCTTGTTTTCGATTAAGAGTTACTATTGGAGCGAGTTCTTGGGTACCAGCCTCGAACTCGCTTTTTTTATGTCCGCTCATCCCACCTCCGCACAATTGCTTCAACCTTCTGAAGCATGGACTCAACCTTTTCAAGTAGCTGCTCAACCGCTTTCGGGAGCTGTTCAACTGTCAACGGCATCGTACTGGCTGTTTAACGTTCGCAAAACCACCCCCGAGCAAACCAACCAGGCGGAACCCCTTTTTTTCCGCCGATCTTCCTGTTGACCGGTCGATGATCGAGCAATCCTGGCGCAGATAATCCCGCATGAAATCACCAAAGTTTTCCGGAAGGCGAAACCCTGCCGATATGCGATCAATGCTCATGCCGTGAACTACAGGAGCAAAAACTTCCTTGATTTTCTCCTCAATCTCAGCAACCGTAGCCCCGGTAATCCTCTCAGCCTCGATCCATCCGCACGAATGCCGCACACCATACCGTTGAGCACGATGGATAACACGGTACTTCAACACCCGGACTGCCCTCATAAAAAATCCATTCATGTCTCAGTCCTCCCTTGGTTCGATTTTCCATTCGTAATGCCGTACACGCCTGCAATGCAGGAACCGTTTCACTGCTTGCGCCAACCGATCAAAAAGCTGTTTCATACCACCTCCCTGTTTAGTTCAGTATTGCAGTTTGCGCCGCCAAGCCATCAAAAAGGCGCACACTCATCACGTGCATGAAAGCCGCAGGCGTCGCCTCACGAAACTCCCGGATATACAGCCGCATACATCCGGGGAAATTTCCCTTCTCCGGCTGGTAAATGCGCTTACCGCACTTCCCGAACCGGTCTTCGTTCTGCAGCAACGCCTCCCCTTGCACGAGGGCGATCATGCAAAAGCATGGCGGAATCCCGCGAACCAGCGTCATTTTCTGAATCGTCATAATTTTTCTCCTTCTGTTTTGTTGTTTATCAGATTTCCTCTGCTTTTTTCTCAAAATTTATCCCTACTGCAACTCGCTCTTCCTGAATGATTCTTGATACGTGGAACATGATCCTGTCCCGGCCTCGCTCAGATAAGCGCAACCCGCAAGTCAAGAGTCCATTCCTATGCAGCGCCACCTCAACCGACAGCTCGGCATCATTAAGCATCCGCAAGTGATCATCATGAGCGGCCAGAAGTGCATTGAGCCGCCCAGCTTTCTTTCGTAGCTCCTTAGCAGTTCCGTTCATGGCGTCATTTCTCCTTCTTCTTCACCCGACAACTGCTTCGTCAGCTTGTCAATGTCCGTTGACTTCCAGGCAGTTGTCCGCTCCGAAAGCCTTACCGGTTTCGGATAAACACCCTTCTTGATGCCCGCATACCATACCGACCGACATACCGGAATAATCGGGGGGATCCCGGACTTCCGGTCTCCAATGATCTCTTTCAAGCGGTAAAACCGCCTTGGAGGAGCCTCTTGTGTTACTTCTTTCACGATGCACATGGTTTATTGGTTACAATTGCCTTTATTTCACGTTGAATCTTTTGAAACTCTTCTGTGTTCTGTTGTTCGGTTTGAGTACGATTTTCAAGAGCGGCCTTGTATGCTCTGGCCACCCTGACGTCTCCACGGTAGTACCGCTTACGGGCAGCACCCACGCTCAACGAAAGCGCATACTCTTTGTTGACACTCGCAGTAACCTCCGGCCAGATGTCCTGGAGAAACGTTCGTCTCTTTGGGCTGTGATTATTCGTCATTGGATTGTCTTATCTTCGTCTTATTGATGTCACAGTTAAACAATAGTCTTTTTTGACCACACAAACAAGTCTTTTATGACCATTACAGAAAAAAATATACTGGAGAATCGCCTCCGGATGGTTATGGAGCGGATGGAATGCAATCAGACTGAGATGGCGGATATGCTGGGCATGCAGGCACAGAACTTCAGCAAACACTTGCTTCCTGAAGGTGCTCCAAATAAAAGAGACCCAGAAAACCTTGTGTCAAGACTGATTAAGATAGGAGTCTCACTTGACTGGCTTTACACCGGCAAAGGAGAGATGTTTTTGAAAGACATTCGTTATAAAAGTGCAAGAGAGGCAAAAATAGAGAGGGCCGGCCAGCTCCTCATGGAGGCTGTCCAACTGATCATGGAGGAGATTGAGGAGCAGAAGAAAGAGAAAGAGTAACGAATCTTACTTCATGAAAGTATAATTAAGAGATTTATCAGATGAATTTACCTTAATACGTCAAAACCATATTAATCGACGATTATCAGGTATTTACAAGTCATATCCTTAATATTTTCCACAAGAAAAAATGGATAATTTCATAAAAAACCTCAACAAAAGCATATTACTGCGAAATTTATTTGGAGGTGCATTTACAATTTTTTCGTTTCAATTAGCATCAGAAATAAATCCTGTGCAGTATTTAATTGAAAACATAACCGCTTATCTAATTAGCTCTATTTTAATAGGCGCATATATTTATGTACTTCACAGATGCATTTTATATCCTATTTTTGAATACGCAATAACACTTATTTTCTCCTCAAATAAAACAAGACATATTTTTATAAGCAAAAAAACGACAGACTATCTAATTTCAATTTGGAAATTAGACAATAATGAAGATACTGATAATCTCACAGGCTTATTTGAAAAGACAAAAGAATGGGGTGATAATACACATTCATCATACACTTCAGGGTGGGGCATTTTATTAGGTTTACTTGCACATATAATTTATTTTATAAAGCAGTCCGAACCATTCCCTGATATTCAGAATATTTACATATCATTATTATTATGCGTCGCATGTATTCTTATACTCTCTGGATTCATATCTGATATACGACTCAGAAGCGTCAGAGAAGCAATACTAAGAACAACCGTCAAAAATAAGGAACAAAACAAAGATATAGAGTAACGTTCACTCCCGGCAGGTGCGGCCGGATTCTGGTACAACACGGCACCAAACCCCATCAATACCTCGGAATACCCCGAAACACAGAAGCCCGGCGCATGGCTGGGCTTTGAATGTTGTGAAAAATTTATACCGAACTTATCAGTCATCACCATTCCCGCTACTGAACAAAAAAATCATCGCAATCGTGATCAGCGTAGCCCCCATGTACTGCAAAAACAGCTTATCCCCGTCAATCTGAGCCGCAATGTTCAGCACGCGTCCGTTATAAACCGGCGTGTGCGAAGCGAATATAGGCCCATATCCCGTGTAAAACACAATGTTACTTCCGGGCATCTCCGCGTAAAACGGGGGGAACAGCGTCATAAGGAAAATGATTCCTGCATAGATCGAGAGAACAATCTTTTGAATAGGGTTCATAGCTGAAGTATTTTGAAATAAAGAGGCCGCCAGAAATGCGCCAACATTTCGGACGGCCCAAAAAACAGCTTGGTTGTTGATCCTAAGCAACATCAATATACCTTCCATGCCGACAACTCACAAACACTTTTCCTTGAGAATGACGTGTTTTAGATTTCCCGATATCCGCATACCACGAAGATAATTCGCTCTCCAGCTGATCATGGAGGAGATTGAGGAGAAGAAGAGAGAGAAGGAGTAGTGGTCACCCCTGCAGGTGCAGCCGGATCCAGGTACTACACGGCTCCGAACCTCACCAACACCCCTGAATACCCCAGAAATGCCAAAGCCCGTTGCATATCTGGGCTTTTGGAAATTCATCTCACCATCTGCAATATCCAATCTTTATATTTTACTTATCCATAAGCATTTTTTTTTCTATTTCTGCTTTTTCAATCAGGCTTACTGCTCCATCAATTAATACTTGAGGCATACAGGAGTCCCTTTCAATCCAGTTTTTTAGATGTTCGATGATCTCATTAATTTGAGCTATCCTCTGTCTGAGATCATCGTTGCTTTCCGAATTAAACTGACTCATAACTCCTCCTTGTTTTATTTACTAATTAACCAACCGCCTACTCCATATCAACATCATAAGTCTCTCCAGTTCATTTATCTACTTAACCATTTACCAACACCACTCCAATCCCCAGTAATAGCACCATAAATCAAAGCCAACAGAATAACTACTAACAAGCACCCCATCGTAAAAGAGTTATGCTCCGAACGCTGCTCTGGAGTCATAGCTGCATAACTTTTCTCAAATTCCTTACGAGACGCTTGTCGTGTAGGAATCCCTCCATGGCGATAACAGTAACCATTAGCAGTAGCTTGATTACGGCAAGGGTTACCTGATTTTGTTAATCCCTGACATTGCATTTTCTAATATCTATAAAAGCTCATCGATAGGATTTTTTCGCTTTTAATCTAAAAACTCTCACGGCCTGCACACCCCACACGGCACATACCCCGCATCGATAGCGTCCTGCCTGGTCTTGAACACAGCCGTGCAATGCGGACAGTTGTAATATCGACAGCTGGGTTCATGGAACTTCAACGTGTTGGTGTTGCCGTGGTATCCCATACCTGCTTGCAGCTGGGCAGAACCGTTCAGAGAAGCGATAAGGGCGGCCAGAGCAACCAGAGCGAAAAACAGGCGCCGGGGGCGTTTAACATTCATATCCGAGAGGCTTAGGGTTAGCAACGGGGTACTACTCGGGATACTGCATATTACGGTAAAGGTACGGAAAGTTATCGGGATTCGGAAAGGAGGAGAAATAATTGTGAATGAAAGGTGCAAATAAAAAGCCCGGTGATGTGCCGGGCTTTCGTGTTTCATGGAGCCTCAATGAGTGCAATAAGATATAAAGCGTCGTCTTCAGCACTGCCGAATATCTCAGGCACTGCGTTTCAATCCTCAATGAGTGCAATAAGATATAAAGAAGCAGGGATGGAATGGCATGTTGAAGAAACAAGTCTTGAGTTTCAATCCTCAATGAGTGCAATAAGATATAAAGGCGGAAGAACTCATCGAAAAGCACAAGGAGGAAGCATGGTTTCAATCCTCAATGAGTGCAATAAGATATAAAGATCGAAAAGCCCAGATCGAGAAGAATATATTGGGTTAGTTTCAATCCTCAATGAGTGCAATAAGATATAAAGTTGATGGTATGGTAGAATCTATATTTGATAATGATTCATGGTTTCAATCCTCAATGAGTGCAATAAGATATAAAGGGTACCCCTGAAAACCCTTGACTGGTAAGGGCTCCTGGCGCAAAATCGAAGGCTCACTCAAAAATCAGCAATATCAAAGGACAATGATCTGATTTTACCACAAAACAACACTTGTATCTTACGGAAAAGAAATGAGATATACAACATCGAAGGCTCAACATTTATGTGATAACATGGCAAATCTATACACTTTAAAGAGTTACACTATATTAACACCCTTAATGGAAGCAAAGTATCCAATCAGCTTTTTTTTTTCTCTGGCAACAGTATTTCAGGAGACTTTCTTGCTGCCATATCCCTGACGGCTTCAAGGAAGTTCTCCTCAGCCGAGTCCAAGTCTCCTCGGATCCCCCACATCATCAACTCTTGTTTCTGCTCAAAACGGATTTTTGCAACAGCTTCCGCCAAGGCAGTATCTCCATATTCCTCCGCGAGACGCTCCGACTCATCAATAACATCATAGACCGTCTTTTCGATATCATTATCATACTGATCGATTAGATCCCTGAGTGCATCATTAAGACTTTCTTTTATCATCTTTTGTTCAGTTCTGGAAGGTTGAGATTTCCTATAACTAAATGCTTAATATAAGCATATCAGTTATCAAAGAAAAGCATATAAAGCTTTGGTTGGGTCTATTCAGGATTCAAAAAGCCACAGATCTTACAACTCAAATTTTCAGCATCGTTCACTATTTTTGCTTATTTCTTCAGAAGAAAACTTATCGGTCATTCAAAATTGTTTTACTCTGCTCGGGATACTTTCGAATCAACCACTTTAGAACCTCAATCTGGTCCCCGCCTTTTGATCTCCGGATCTGGATAAGAAGTTTTTCCGCAGATGGACGCTCCAAGGTTAGATTAGCTGCCCCTTCGTTACAAACGGAACACAAAGCCCTAAGGTTTGAAGGATCATCAGTACCACCCATGGATTTGTCTACTATATGTCCGATATGTAATCTGGTTTTTCTGGTGGGATCGTATGGATGAGGTTCTCCTGCTACAGCTCCGCACATCTGACATGTAAAGCCATTACGGTCGAGAACAAACGCTCTTGTCTCTTTTGAAATGGATCGCTCAAAAGCAGGCCGAGGCGTAGGAGTTTCAAGCAAATACTGACCTGGCTTCAGATCACTCCGGTCATTGTGGGTTAGAATCTGATACCCTTCTTCATTACGTAGTTCTCGTACTCTTCTTGCCCATTCGGTTATTCCTCCGGCTATTAACCGCAACTCATCAGAATCCATAACCCTGCCAATGTTAGCAAGAAAATGCACTCTTAATTTTGCCCGTGCTCCTTCAGAATTGGCCATATAAAATCATTTAAACGGCGAGTGAAAATACTTTTTTACTGGTTAGGCAAAAACTGATCTTCTCAGCAACAGCTTTTGCTACCAGAGGTGGAAAGGCATTCCCAATCTGTCGGTATGCCGGTGTTTTTCTACCAGAAAACACCCAAGAGTCCGGAAATCCTTGAATTCTGGCAGTCATGCGTGTCGTCAATCTTGGCATTCCTATAAAATCAGCCTCAGGAGCTTCATCCGAAAGTCCGTGACCGTCAACACCAAGGGCTGCCCATGCCTTTTTTGCTCGGGTGGGGCCAAGATCAGGGCCGCCATGTTTTTTGGACCCTCCAACAAGCGTTGGCGCTATACTGTTGGCTTGTTCGCGCCATTCATCAGCTCCTTTCCAGCCGTTTTCCTTCATCAGATCATATAGAAGACGTCCTACGGTTGGTGGTGAATCTTGCCTGGGTTCTGGCCAAACAAAATGTTCTGATAATTCTTTCTTTATGCCAACAAACACAACCCGAGGCCTAAGCTGTGAAACACCGTAATCCGAAGCGTTCAGAAGCCGCCAACCAGGTTTGTATCCGAGCTTTTCCAGTTGATGCTCAACTTTATTGCGGTAATCGTCAAAAACAGCATCGAGGAGACCCCGAACGTTTTCAAGCATAACAGCTTTCGGACGGCATTCATCTACAAGGCGAATAGCTTGAGGAAAGAGGTCTCTTTCATCTTCACTGCCAAGCTGCTTTCCTGCTCGTGAAAACGGCGGACAGGGAACTCCTCCGGCAAGTAAATCAATCCCTTTGAATGGAGTACCATCAAAATGGTGCAAGTCTCCTTCAATTATATTCCACTCCGGACGGTTCATGCGAAGCGTTCTACAAGCAGCAGGCTCAATCTCCACTAAGCCAAGATGCTGAAACCCAGCCAACTCCATTCCCAAAGCTTGACCACCAGCTCCAGAGCATATTTCAAGAGAAGTTAAACCTGTCATTATTTGTCTATCCCATTTTTACATAACGAAATTCTAATTAACAAGATAGCTAATAATAAATCAGTGAGCAATCTCTCAGTGTACTACGTTTAAATTGCTCCCCTCCAAAGTAAGCACGCCAACTTACTGGGGACTCTCGCCCAAGAAAAGGGGCATATACCTCATTCTGATTAACGGAACTATACCAATGAAAACCTAAACCTTCAACCCATCCAAGTAATCCGCCCAGGCCTGCATCATCTCGCGCCTGTCATCGAGAAAACTGGTGCGATTGTACGCCCTGCCAAGAGCATCCCGTACCGTATGGGCCAACTGATGCTCAATAAGGTCAACACGAAACCTGAGCACCTCATCCAGCATCGTTCGTGCAGAAGCTCGAAAGCCGTGAGCCGTCATCGTTTCGCCATCATACCCGAGCCTTCTGAGTGCACCGGTAATCGCGTTCATGCTCATCGGACGCCTTGGAGAAAGCCCAGGGAAAACATACTGCAGATGGCCGGTAACAGGAACCATCCCCGACAGAATTTCCTTCGCCTGCCGTGACAACGGAACAACATGATCATGCCCCATCTTCATTTTTCCTGCCGATATGGTCCAGATTCCCGCCTCGATGTCAACCTCCGTCCACTCCATGTGCCGCAGCTCACCAGGTCGAACAAAAACAAGAGGAGACAACAGCAAGGCGGAACGCACAGTGAACGTACCGGAAAAACCATCGATAGCCCGAAGTAACGCCCCGAACTCTTTCGGATCAGTTATTGCCCCAAGATGCCGCACCTTGTGCTTTGTCAAAACCTCGCTACTTCTGATCGAAGCAGTCGGATCATACTCTGCCCGTCCGGTAACCACAGCGTACCGACATATCTGTCCGATAATGATCTTAATCTTGTGCGCCTTCACAATCGCGCCACGCTCCTCTATTAACCGCATCACAACAAGCACGTCTGCAGGCTTTATCCCATCGATTGGCATTTGCCCTATATGCGGAAACACATCGTTGAAAAGCCTCAGTTTCGTCGTTTGCGCATGACGCACCGACCATACCGGAAACTGCTTCTCAAGCCACTCCTCAGCTACAATCTGAAAAAGCTTTACCTTGTCATTTTCAGGCACCTCCAGCACCTTATCAACCATGGGATCAACCCCTTTCAAAAGCTGCCGTTTCGCCACCTCTCTCAACTTTCTGGCATCGGCCAGGCTGATATACGGATACTTGCCGAAGCTCAACGTTTTCTGTTTACCCTCGAAGCGGTACTGCATCCTCCACAACTTGCTTCCCTTCGTTGTAACAAGCAGGTGCAAACCCTCACCATCAGAGAGCTTGTAATCTTTCGATAAAGGTTTGGCGGTACGGATTTTAGTATCTGAAAGGGGGATAGCTATTCTCGGCATCGTTTTGTTGTCAGAAAAGACATCATTTTGTTGTCAGCGGAAATTCCTGTTGTATATCTGACAACAAAATACCAACAAATCATTTGGATGCAAACAAACTCTGAAGAACTCAGGCGCACACTATAAACACGAAGAGCCCTGATTTCTCAGGGCTCTTCGGACTTAGACGAATCAGGCAAAATCATCTAAAAGTGGAGATGGCGGGACTCGAACCCGCGTCCAGAACATTGCTCGATAAGGCCACCACACTCATCTTCGGTGTTTGATTTTTCGTGAACCGTGTACACCGCCGGCAGCGTTCGGTTCCTTATCCTGAATGTGTATTCATCTGCCCCTTCAGGCAAAAAACAGATGAAGCTTACTTGCGCGAACCGAAGCTCAAGCGCGGGTTATGCCATTCTGCGCTTTCAGAGTAAGCGCCTCCGCCGCAGAACGATGGCCGATTAATTAACTTGTGCTAATCAGGCAGCCATTGCATACGAATAATCGTCTGCATCTATTTGTTACATAGACTTCTTTAACGAGTCCGTCCATGCTGAAACTCGGAGTGCAGCATTATCTCACACCTGCCCTGTCGAAAGCCTGTCATCCCCAATACCGTCAAAGAACGAGGTTGCCCGGAAGCGACCATATATATACATTTCAATAACAACAGCAAAACAAAACGTAACGTTCAGTATCCCATGCTTAAAAACATTTCTTCGAAAAAGGTTCTGCTCTGGGGCGTTATCTCCTGGATTATCGTAGTGATTCTTCTGATTGTATTCGGAGGATGAACCGCTCAGTTGAGACCCGGTAATTCCGGAGAATTGGCGACGATCCGGTACTCTCCGCCCTTTGACCGAACGGAACGACTCCACATGCGTTCATAGGCATCGGTGAAAATCATATCTCTGGTAGCATCTGCTGTGTACCAGGAGCCCTCTTCAAACTCCTGTTCGAGCTGTCCGGCTCCCCAGCCGGAATATCCGAGAAAAAATCTTATTTCATTGGGATTAATAACCCCGGTATTGATCAGATAGCTCAACTGGTCTTTATCGCCGCCCCAGAAAACGCCATCGAAAATCTCTATCGCTCCGTCTATGCTGTCGCCTCTTGAATGAATAAAGTGAACCGTATCGACCTGTACGGGACCTCCCATATGCAACGGCTCCTCTATCTCCTCAAACCCGGCTATAGCTTCACATACCTTGAATTCCATCGGGCGATTGAGTATAAATCCCATAGAACCCTGCTCGTTGTGTTCGCACATGAGCAGAACAGTTCTCTTGAAATTCGATTCAAGGAGATTTGCGGATGCAAGCAGCAGTTTGCCCGGTCTCAGTTTATCAAACTCGTTTACCATGCGTGATTTCACGTTTGTTGCCCAAGATAGTCCAGAATTTCTTCCGCATGCACAGCCGGAGTTACTTTTGGCCAGACCTTTTCAATCATACCCTGTTCATCGATGAGATAGGTTACCCGATTGGTACCCATGTACTCCTTGCCCATAAACTTCTTTTTCCCCCATACGCCGTAATCCTCAACCACACGCTTCTCTTCATCGGCGACAAGTCGAAACGGAAGATCATATTTTTCAGCAAATTTACTATGCTTCACCTTACTGTCTATACTGACTCCGAGAACCTCGACTCCTGTCTTCTGAAATTTAGGCAAATTATCACGAAAAGCACAAGCTTCCTTCGTACATCCTGGCGTATCATCTTTGGGATAAAAATAAAGCACTACTTTTTTACCGCGATATTCATCAAGAGTAACCGGTTTTCCGTACTGATCGTCAGCGATTATAGGGGGAGCTTCCGCTCCTATTTCAAGGAGTGCCATTGTTGAAACTTATTTATGTTCTTAAAATGTTTTACCTACTAACTGAAACCATATCACAAAAAGTTTCGACAGATAATCATGAAGCCGTATTTATTTTGTCCTGTATGCAGCAAGCCGCTTGCCGAAGGAATTATAGATGGACGAACGAGAATGTTCTGCAGAGATTGCGGATGGGTGCATTACCGCAATCCGCTGCCTGTTGCCGTAGCGTATACGGTGAACAGAAACAATGAGCTTCTTGTGGTGAGAAGAGCCCATGAACCGGCAATTCATGAATGGGCCCTTCCCGGAGGATTTATTGAAGAGGGCGAGGAGCCCTTCGATGGTTGCCTGCGTGAACTGATGGAAGAAACCTCGCTGTCAGGAACGATTGACCGGCTTATCGGCATCTATCATCGTAGAGTCGAGATGTATGGGTCGCTGCTTGTCGTGGCATATAAAGTGATCGTCGATGACCATGAATGCCTGTCGATCAACCACGAGCTCTCTGAAGCGGGATTTTTTGACGAGCACAATCGTCCGAAAATCAACATTCCCCTTCACCGGCACATCATCGAAGAGCATAACCGGGTCACACTCCTGGCCGGAACTTCCGGCAACCCCGTGCTTTAGGAATTCGGCTTCAAGGCCTGCTGAAGATCTCCGATGGACCCTGCGGCTTCAGCGATATCGGCACCGGATGGGTTCTGGAAAACCCGGAGTTCGAAGAACGGCAGCACCGCAAGCAGGTGATCCATGATATCGGCCTGAACATCCTCGTAATTCCCCCAGACGACGTCGTTGCAGAACACATAAAACTGCAGCGGAATACCGTTTTCCGCAGGCTGCATGTGTCGGACAATAAGAGTCAAATCGGTATTGATTTTTGGGTGTGTGCGGAGATAGGAGATTACATAGGCCCGGAAAGTCCCGAAATTGGTCAGACGGCGTCCGTTGACCGGAACGGTGGTATCGCAGGCAAATCGCCGGTTGTAGTCGTCCAGTTCCCGAATTTTTGCATCGAGATAATCGCGAAGCAGAAAAATGCCGCGCAGTTTCTCAATCATGGCTTCATCGCAGAATTGCACGCTTCGCATGTCGATGTTGATCGATCGCATGATCCTGCGCGCACCGGACTCGCTCATGCCGCGCCAGTTCCTGAACCCCTCGGAAATAAGCGCGTAAGCCGGTATAACCGTAATCGTCTTGTCCCAGTTCTGCACCGAAACCGTGACAAGCGAAATGTCGATAACTTCCCCATCGGCCCCATATTTCGGCATTTCGATCCAGTCGCCGGATTTCACGAGGTTGTTCGCGCTAAGCTGGATGCCGGCAACGAAACCGAGTATCGAATCCTTGAAAATGAGAATGATCACTGCGGTGAAGGCACCGAGACCGCTGAAAAATACCAGAGGAGAGGTACCGAGCAGCCTCGATATCACGATAACAGCTCCCGAACTGATGACGAGGGTTTTCAGTACCTGAATAAAGCTCTTGAGCGGAAGCCGTGCGGAAACCGGATGCTCGTTGTAGTTCTCAAGCAGGGCATCGAGCGAGCCGAGAATGGCAAAAATAACAATGATGGTAAGATAGATCGTGAGAACCGCCTGTACCGGCACGATAATGTCGGGATAGAACAGGAATACGACATGAGCGACATTATAGAACAGAATCGGAGGCACCATATGGGCGATCGAAGCGAATACCCGGTGTTTCAGCAGAAGATCATCGAGATCGGTAGCCGTTTTGCGGGCAAAGAGCGTTACCACCTTAAGCAGCAGTTTTCGGGCAACTATCCCAACAACGGCCACAAGAATGATGGCGGCAAGTAACAAGAACAGGGTTGTGAGCTGCTCTGCATGGGCAGTACTGAATCCCTGCTGTTCGAAATAGAAACGGATACCCTTCATGATCATTTCCCGATTATTTCTGTTATACCGATACGGCAGGAAGGGTTATGCTGAATACGGACCCCTGGTTGATCCTTGAACGGACTTCAATATGTCCTTTATGGCCGATGACGATATGTTTGACGATGGCAAGCCCCAATCCGGTGCCGCCAAGGGTTCTCGATCGGGCCTTGTCTACCCGGTAGAACCTCTCAAAGATGCGGTCAAGATCGGCCGGAGCGATACCTATGCCGTTATCTTCAATCTCCATGCGCACATCCATGCCGGCACGAAACACTGAAATTCTGATCCGCCCGTTCCGGTCATCGACATATTTCACTGCGTTATCGAGAAGGTTTCGCACGACAATTTCAAGATAGCCGCCATCCGCAGTAACTTCAGGAATATCATCCTGATAGTGTCGTTCGAGGCGGATCTGTTTTTTTTCAATCGCCGGAGTAAGCATCTCGACGGTTTTTTCAATAACGCGACAGAGATCGACCGGTGCGAAATGATATTCGATTTTTCCCGATTCGATTCGTGATAGATCGAGCACATCATTGACGAGCGCTGTCAACTGTTCGCTCTCCTTGAGTATGATCTGCAGAAAAGCGGCAGCATGTTCGGGATCGTGCATGGCTCCCTCAAGCAGGGTTTCCGTATACCCTTTGATACTGGTGAGGGGGGTTCGAAGCTCGTGGGAAACGCTTGAAACAAAATCACGCCTGATTCGCTCAAGGTTTCTAAGCCGGGTAATATCATTGAATACAAAGACCGTTCCGTCCGAACGGCTGTTCTTCATTACCGGCATTGAACTGATCTGCAGAATCCTGGTGCCTTTTGACGTCGAAAGGCTCACTTCCTCCTTGAGCAGAGCTGTCTTGTTTTCATGAACCCCATCGATAATTTCCTGAAGGCGGCTGTCCGACAGTTTCCTGATCGGTCTGAACGTAAGCATCGCGCCATCGATGCGGAACATGCGCGATGCGGCAGGGTTGACAAGCACAATCTCGCCGGCGGCATTGGTAACGAGAATAGCCTCGCGAATACCGGAAAAAACGGCACGATACCACTCTTCCTGACGCTGCTTTTTTTTGATTTCATCGGACATGAAATTAATGACCCGGGCAAGTTTGCCTATCTCGTCGTCACGATGAACCGGTATAACACCGCTGAAGTCGCCGTGAAGCCGCTTTTCAGCCGCTTCGGCGAGTCGCTGAAGCGGTCTGGCAAGAAAAAATGCCGTCAGCACCCCGACAAACAGTGAAAAAAGCAGCGCCCAGAAAAGGCCTGCCTCTATACCTTTTCGAACTTCCGACTCCAGTGCTCCGATCGCCTGTACCGGTTTGGCAAATCGCAAAACCGCGTAAATCTTCGGATTGCCGAGCGGAACCGCCATATAGAGCATGTTTTCCCTGACGGTCGCACTGTAACGAATGTGTTCGCCATAACCGGTTTTCAGGGCCGCCTGCACTTCCGGCCTGTTCCTGTGGTTTTCAAGGAGATCGAGAGCCGAAAAGGGAATGTAGGAGTCGCCGATCACCCTGCCTCCGGGAGTAATGAGCGTCACCCTGATCTTGAGCATCTCGCCGAGTCTGTCTGTCCAGAGATCGGCTGCCGCACTTTCCTGCCAGCCTGACGGCTGTTTTTCAAGCAGCAGGCGGTTCATCCCGAGTTCTCTATAAATCTCCTGTCTGATACCCTTGAGCAGCAGTTCATTGATAAGCTTTCCCTGCGAAAAGTAGCTGAGGGCAACGGTAAAAAAGATTATCAGGCCAAACACTACCCCGAGCCTGACCGATACTCTTGCGTACACTTTCAATCGATCTCCCCGGGCTCATCGAACTTGTAACCCAGCCCTCTGACTGTCTTGATCATTTTACCGGTGTCGCCGAGCTTTTCACGAAGCCTCGTAATATGGGTATCGATAGTCCTCGTATTGATGGTTTTATCGACATCCCATACATCGCTCAGGAGAGCCTCCCGTGACTGAGCCTGACCTTTGCGTTTAAGCAGCGCGACAAGCAGTTTGAACTCCATGAGAGTCAAAATCACTCCTTTGCCATCGAGGGTGATCTGATGACGTGCAATATCGACATCGAGGCCACCGGCGCTGAGCACCTCCTGTAAACCGGCACGCTGGCGGCGATCGCGCTTAAGAATGGCGCGAATCCTCAGGTTCAGCTCACGGGGACTGAACGGCTTGACGACGTAATCGTCAATACCGAGCTCAAAACCGAGAACCTTGTCTATCTCCTCCCCTTTGGCCGTCAGCATGATAATGGGAAGATCCTTGAGCATCTGATGCTGTCGTATCCGCCGACACACTTCAAATCCGTCAATGCCTGGCAGCATGATATCGAGCAGAATAAGATCAAAACTCCTTTTCAGCAGCTGATCGAGAGCGTCCTCCCCCGTTTCTGAAATATGATACTTGTATCCGGCTCGTTCAAGATTGTAACCAAGCAGTTTCGCAAGGTTCTGATCGTCTTCGACCACAAGAAGCAGAGGATCCTGCATAGTTTTACTCGTGTATTGGTTTTTGAATTGCTGACAACGAAACACAAACCTTTCCGAAATCATATCATAGACAGAATAACTCTCTCATACGCCGGGAAAATCATGTCCGGCTTTCCAGCAAGCGACTTCATGACCCGGTTCATGGATTACCAGTTCCGGCCTGCTCTGCCGGCATCGATCATCGGCAAGCGGACAGCGTCCCGCAAATCTGCATCCTTCAGGAAGATGAACGGCGCTTGGCACATTTCCTTCGATAACATGCAGCCGCTCCTTGCGAGAACCGATACGAGGTATCGATTGCAACAGACCCCGCGTATAAGGGTGGAGCGGATTGCTGAAAATCTGACGGACTGCGCCTTTTTCCACAATTCCCGAAGCATACATCACAATAACCTCCTCGCACAACTCTGCAACAACACCGAAATCATGGGTGATCAGCATAACGCTCATACCGGTATCGCTCTGCAGTTTGCCGATCAGTTCCAGTATCTGCGCCTGAACGGTAACATCGAGAGCCGTGGTGGGTTCATCCGCGATAAGCAGTCCGGGATTGCAGGAGAGCGCCATGGCAATCATGACCCTCTGGCGCATACCTCCTGACAGTTCATGCGGATATGAGGAAAACCGTTCGGACGGATTCGGAATGCCGACCAGATGAAGCAGCTCGATCGAACGTTCCCGTGCTTCCCGACGGGAAATGTTCCGATGCAGGAGAATCTGCTCCGTAATCTGGCTGCCGCAGGTGAAAACCGGATTGAGCGAGCTCATCGGTTCCTGAAAAATCATGGCGATCTCGTTTCCCCTCAGACGCCTCATTCCTTCTTCCGGCAATTTGAGTATATTGTTACCTTTCCATAAAATTTCTCCGCCGGCGAAATATCCCGGAGGCATGGGAACAAGCCTCATAATGGAGAGTGCCGTAACCGATTTACCGCACCCCGACTCACCGACGATGCCGAGAGTGCAATTCTGTGCAAGAGTAAAACTCACCCCGTCGACAGCTTTGGCAACGCCGTACCCGGTAGAGTAATAGGTTTTGAGATTATTCAGTTCAAGAATGTGCATAGACCATGGGTTATAAGCGGTTCGGCCTTACTGCCGAACCATGCATGAAAATAGGTTTTGTCCGACTCATATGAAAACGTTATCAGAAACGAAGATCAGCAGTATTCCGGTTGTAAAAAGAACTCCCTCCTTTCTCTTCGACACCCTAAGACAGACTGATGCCTTTCGCCTCCTGAAAAAAAGACTGGAGCAAAACGGTTCCGGCAGTGCCGCACAGCGTCATCCGATAGAGATAACCGGTATCAGCGGTTCCCTCTCGGCTCTGACCGCGGCTCTGCTGTTTTTTGAAACAGACTCGCCGATTCTGGTTATCAGCGCACCGGAAAATGACGAACTTTTCGAGAACGATTTCAATCTTCTTGTTCCATCCGGTTCATTTTACAGCGTTTACGATCAGCTGCCTCTTGCCATGAAGGCTCTGGCAGACGGCACTCCCGTTCTCCTGCATGCATCGTTCAGAGATCTGCAGCAGCCGCTCTGTTCACCGGACGAAATCGGGAAAAAACTCTTCCGGCTTGAAAGGGAAAAAGATGCAGGATATGAAAAGCTGAAAAATTTTCTCACGGAAAACCAGTTTGAACATCGGGAGTTCGTAGAAGATGAGGGTGAATTTTCCGTTCGCGGATCGATTATCGATATTTTTTCCTTCGGATCACCTGAACCGGTACGGGTCGAATTTTTTGGCGATACAGTCACATCCCTGCGGATATTCGATATCAACTCTCAGCTTTCCGGAAAAACAGTCGAACATATAACCGTAACGGGAAACTTCAGCCACGAAGCCGGTTCCGGCAAAGAGAGTTCCATGCTCGATTATCTTCCGGAATCCGCTATCATCCTGATCGAAAGCACCTCGGAACCGGACATGCAGGATAATGCGGATTCTACCATAAAAGCACTTTCCGCATTCCGTCAGATACAGCTCTCTGCGGTTTCCTCCGACGCAATTGACTTCGGATCGCATCCGCAGAAAAAAATCATGGCGAATTTTCGGCTGCTGGCCGGTGAACTGCAGAAAACTGCCGCAAACGGACGGCAACCTGTTTTCGCCTCTGCGTCAAAACGGGAAATCGACGAACTCGCAGAATTTCTTGGAGATGAACTGCACGAAGCAACGGAAACAAACATTCCCGATATTCAATGGATCGCCATAAATCTGCATTCCGGATTTTCGTTCAGGCATCTCGACATCTATTCAGAGTCCGATATTTTTGGTAAGTTCCACACCCACAAATCGCACAGAAAACGGAAAATCAAGGGAATCTCCCTTAAGGATCTGCACCGGCTCAAAATCGGAGATTACGTCGTTCATGAGGATTACGGCATCGGAATCTTCAAATCCCTTGAAACCATTACCGTCGGCAATTCCGAACAGGAGTGCGTACTGGTGGAATATGAAGGGGGCGATCAGCTCTTTGTCAATGTCCAGAACATCAATCTGCTCTCGAAGTACACCGCTGCAGAAGGAGCTCTACCCTCCCTGTCGAAACTTGGCAGCAGCAAATGGGCTGCAAAAAAAGAGAAGGTCAGGAAAAAAATAAGGGACATTGCCATCAATCTCATCAGGCTTTATGCCGAGAGAACCATGAAGCCCGGCTTTGCCTTCTGCGCCGACACGATTTTCATGCGCGAGTTCGAAGCGTCATTTATTTTTGAAGAGACTCCGGATCAACTCAAGGCGATTGAAGAAGTTAAAGCCGATATGCAGAAACCCCACCCCATGGATCGCCTGATATGCGGCGACGCCGGATTCGGTAAAACCGAAATCGCCATGCGGGCGGCCTTCAAGGCTGTTGAATCCCGGAAACAGGTTGCCATTCTCACCCCTACCACCATTCTGGCTCATCAGCATCTGGAATCGTTCGAAAGACGATTTGCAAATTTTCCGGTTTCAATTACCGTGCTCAGCCGTTTCATACAAAAAAAAGAACAGCTCGAAAGAATCGAAAAAATCGAAAACGGGGCAATCGATATTGTCATCGGTACTCATCGACTGGTTTCCAAAGATGTCCGGTTCAAGGATCTCGGCCTGCTCATAATCGACGAAGAACAACACTTCGGGGTTGAAGTCAAGGAAAAACTGCGGGTGTCTCATCCTGAGGTGGATACTCTCACCATGTCCGCTACTCCGATACCAAGAACGCTGCAGTTCTCGATGCTGGGCGCAAGGGATCTCTCGATCGTCTCAACTCCTCCGAAAAACCGCCAGCCTGTCGAAACCTCCATTTCAGATTACGACCCGGCGCTCATTCAGTCGGCAATCCAGCGCGAAATACAACGCGACGGACAGGTTTTTTTCCTGCACAACCGCATCAGCGGTCTCGAAGAGATTCAGCATATACTCAGGGAACTCGTCCCCTATGCAAGAATTGTCTATGCACATGGACAAATGCCTTCAAAAGAGCTTGAAAAAGTCATGATGGATTTCATGCAGAAAGAGGTGGATGTGCTCATTTCAACATCGATAATCGGTTCAGGTCTTGATATTTCAAATGCCAACACCATCATCATCAACAGAGCCGACATGTTCGGACTTGCCGACCTCTACCAGCTCAGGGGAAGGGTGGGCAGAAGTGAACGGAAAGCCTTCTGCTACATGATCGCTCCACCCATTCAAACGCTGAAAAGAGAAGCCGTTCAACGGCTTGCCGTTATAGAAAGTTTTACGGAACTCGGCGCAGGATTTACCGTAGCCCTTCGGGATCTCGATATCAGGGGAGCCGGAAACCTCCTCGGAGCTGAACAGTCCGGCTTCATTCATGAACTGGGTTTCGACCTTTATCAGAAAATGCTTGAAGAAACCGTTGCCGAACTGAAATCAACACACTTCCGCGAGCTCTTCTCCGAAAGCGGCAACACACCACTGAAAACAGTTAAAAACTGTGATCTGGTCTTTTTCTTCGACGCACTCATTCCCGATTACTTTATCAGCGCCGTCCATGAGCGGTTCAGTTTCTATGAAAAAATATCGAAAGCCCGCCGTGAAAGCGAACTGGACGCCATCGGCTCCGAACTTGCAGACCGGTTCGGAGAACTTCCCGGAGAAGTAGTCAACATGCTCCTGCTCTCAAGGCTTAAAATTCTTGCTTCATCGATCGGTATCGAGAAAATCGATATCCAGCCAGAGACATTCACCATCTTCCTTCCCGAAAACGATCAGGAAAACCTTGAGCACAAGGCATTTTTTCAGTCCCTTTTCAGCTCCGTTCAGCAGGAATGGATGATTCCGTTCAAACCGGGTTTCAGAATGGAAAAAAAGCTGAAACTGGTGCTGCACCACCCTGCAGGTCACGGCTCCAGACCGGAAGCTCTGCTGAGCACCTATACCGATCTTCTCAAGCAGCTCGAGGAAGCGTCAAAAGAGTTGCCCGAAACTCCGGCGCTCCCCTGAACCGAACTGTTCATGGCACTACTTTTCTTTACCTGAAACGTCACTAAAAACGCCGCCCGACTTCGTCATCCTGCAGAACAAACATCGCTGCAGGATGACGCCCCTTTCTATTCATCAAACAATTTTCAGTTGCGCAACTTTTTGGGCCTCTCTTCAGGTTTCTTGAATAAAGAGTATAAAACCGAATAACTATAATAGCATAAAATTATATAACCAATGAACATCATCATAAACGACAGAACCTGTAAAGCTGAAACCGGAGACCGGTTGCTCGATGTCGCCCGCGCCAATCACGCCCATATCGGTTATTTCTGCGGCGGAAACGGCATATGCCAGACCTGTTATGTAAAAGTTCTCGAAGGAAGTGAACTGCTCTCCCCGATCAGTGAAACGGAAAAAGCCATGCTCTCCGACCGTCTTATCGATGAGGGAACCAGAATGGCCTGCCTTACGAATTTTGAAAAGCCGGGAACCGTGAAAATTCTCAGCACTGTCGAAGAGGTTAAAATAATGTACGAAACCAATCCGCTGCTTCTGCCGGCATATTCGGCTAAAATGGGTTGGGATGCGCTGATAAAGTTTCCGGAAACCGTTGCGCTGCAAATAGAAAGAACGGTTCAGGGAAAATTCGATATCCTGCAGATTGTACGCGACATTATCGGCGGTATCGCCGATGCGGTGCAACTTGCCTTTACGGGGTTTCAGCCGGCATCTTCAGGAGAAGCAACAAGCGACGGCACCCGAACCGTTATAGAGGTAAAGCCACCGGCTGAACATCACCAATCGAGCGTTCTGCCGGGCTGCTGCAGAAACGGCAATGGACAGCATGAAAAAAGTTCTGCCGCGCGTTCTCATGTACACCATAACGGCGTTCCTGCCTGAAGCGACTCTCAGCAGCGCAGAAGAGGCTCTGAAATGGGCCTCTTCTGCATTTCATGCCTATCGAAACGTACCTTTGCCGAAAAAAAGAATAGGCTCCAGCAAGAGTGATTGATGCCGCGTGAATTTGATTATATTTATTTTCGGGACAGAGCGATATACCCCGTTCATCACTAACACCATACAACCATGATCATCTACATTAACGATAAGCCATGCGAAGCCGAAGTTGGTGATTTACTCCTGCATGCGGCTCAGCGCCACAACAGCCATATCGGCTGCATCTGCGGCGGAAACGGTATCTGCCAGAGCTGTTTCGTTTACGTTAAAGAGGGCGCCGAATCTCTTTCTCAGCCAAGTGAAGAGGAAAAAGCTTTCATTTCCGAAAAACTGTTTCAGGACGGGGGGAGACTTGCCTGCCAGACGGTTATTACCGGCGCAGGTACCATCAAAGTGCTTTCAAGAGCTGAAAATCTCAGAAGAATTGTGATCGGCCTCAATGTTCCCGGCTTCATCACCTATGCGCAGACCATAGGATACAATGTGCTCAACAAACTGCCTGGCGGGGCGGCAAACGTTGTTTCCCGCGTAATGGAAGGAAAACTCAATCCGGCGGACTCCATCGGGAAAATCGGCAACAGCATCGGTTACGGCGCACGGCTTGCCGTGCACACGGCTACGGAAAATCTGCCGATACTGCAAATACCGCTATCCGTAATCAGCGGAGCCGCAAAAGGAGTTTTCGACACGGCTTCGGGGCTCGTCTGTACCGTTTCGGGAGGACAGCTTCACCTGCCGGGTTCGACATGTTCATCACATGAAACGCAGCAGACGAAACCAGTTGAAAGCATAACCATAACGGTTAAATAAATACTTCCGCCAAAAGGGCTGCCGGCAGCGGAAAATTGTCGGCAACCCTTTACCTGTAAACGCTCTAATATAATTCCGGTATGGGATACGGTTGCGATATCGAATTTGAACTTGGCGTCAAAACACTTGAGCGCCTTTTGATCAAGCCGGAAAAAACCATGCATATCGCTCTGGGCATACCCAGAGAACGGGCACAGGATGAACGCCGGGTCGCAATTTCTCCGGCAGGAGTTCAGATCCTTACCGAACACGGAATCAGGGTAATCATTGAAACCGAAGCTGGTCACTTCTGCAATTTTTCAGACGCCGATTATGCCGAAGCCGGTGCGGTTGTCGCATCTTCAGCAGAAGAGCTGTTCAGGCAATCGAACGTCATCGTCAAGGTTTCTCCTCCACAACCCGAAGAACTGCCGCTCTTCATTCCCGGTCAGATGCTCATATCGGCTCTGCACCTTGGTACCGTCAACCGCCATCTTATCCGCTCGCTTCTGGAAAAAAACATTACCGCACTCGGATTCGAGTTCATAGAAACACGGGACGGAGAACTGCCGATCGTAAGAACCCTCAGCGAAATTGCCGGCGCGCTTGCCATTCAGACAGCAGCGAAATACCTTGAAACAGGATATGGGGGAAGCGGCATTCTCCTCGGAGGCATTGCCGGAGTACCGCCTGCTCATGTGACCATTATCGGAGCGGGAACCGTTGGCCTGTTTGCCGCACAGGACGCACTCGGGCTCGGTGCCCAGGTTACGGTTATAGACAAGGAAATCAACCGCCTGAGAAGATTCGAAGCATTTTTCAACCGGCATCTTGTCACGGCGATTGCCAACGACCATTACATATCCCAACTCGCCAGAGAGTCCGACGTCATGATCGGAGCGCTCAGCCCAAAAAAGAAACTCATCCGCCCGCTGGTAAGTGAACAGGTCGTCAAGTCAATGAAGTCAGGCTCGGTGATAATAGACGTTTCCATCGATCAGGGGGCGTGTTTTGCCACCAGCCGTCACACCTCACATACCAACCCGATCTATGTCAAACACGGCGTAACTCATTACTGCGTTCCGAACATCCCCTCGGCAGTCGCAAAAACTGCATCGTTCGCCCTGACCAATACGCTCCTCCCTTTTCTGCTGAAGCTTACGGAACACAGTACCGTAGCCGATATACTCTGGAAAAGTCACAGCCTGCGAAAAGGCACCTATCTGTTCAAAGGGTATGTCACAAAAAAAATTCTTGCCGAACTGACAGATTTCCCGTTCAGAGAGATCGATATGCTGCTGGCCGCAAGCTGAAAAGAAAAGCTGTGACCGGGTTGGAAGATGGCGTCGGCTGCCGATATATCGCTCCCTGCGAAGCTCATGAATAAAATCTGAAAATCTTTGTGAGGCTTTCAGGACAAGGCCGACGGGGCCCGGTAACAGCTGGAAACAGAGCAATTATGCTGTTGCAACCTCTCCCTGGCCCCATGCAAGATCGCGAATGAACAAGCACCACAGTAAATCAGCGGAGTCCTGAAAACGGATTTGATGCCCAAACGGCGCAAGTATCAAAGATAATCTATCGGCATTCCCAACTTGCGCGCCACCAGCGAAGCGCATGAAACTCCTGAATAGGTTACCGCAATAACTCCCTGTCCGGGAAAGGTACTGTCTCCTGCTGCAAAAAGGTTTCGCACCGGTGTACGGTTCTGCGGCTTCTGCAGAATATTCTGGCCCGGCTTGAGCAGAGCCCCGTATGAACCTTTGTAGCGGTTGAGATATCGCTCATGAGTTTGCGGAGTGGCAAGAATCCGTAACTCAACAGCATTTGAAAGACCCGGAAGAATTTTTTCCGTACGGGCGATGAGGCTGTCGGCATAACGTTCCTTTGCCTGACGGTAAGCCTCCCCGCCGCGTTCATACCTATCCCACTCGCTGGTTTCTGATGTCACGAAAGCATGAATGATATGCTTGCCCGGCGGAGCAAGAGAGGGCGCAAGAATAGTCGGAGCGGAAAAGTATATCGTACCGCCAAGATTACTGTAAGTCTGCCAGTCGTCAACAAGAATGTGGTGAACATGAAATCCGCTGGGGATCACGCGTGCGTCAACGCCGAGATACATCTGAAACCAGCTCGGGGCACGAATAAAGCGGTCTTCATCGACACGGTATCTCGAATCAGAAATCAGACGATTGTAAGTATCCCAGACGGTTGCATTGCTGATAACGGCTTTTGCATGAACCGTTTCACCATTTGAGAGTTTCACGCCTCGGGCAACTCCGTTCTCCACAAGAATTTCATCGACACCGGAACGGTACCGTATCGATCCGCCAAACTTCTCTAATCCGCGACACAACGCATCCGGGATGCTCCCGGCACCACCGAGAGGATAATTGATTCCTCCGTGGTGCCGGTCGGCAAGACAGATTCCCGCATTGACCAGAGGCGTGGAAAGAGCATCCTGCACCGCCCACGAATACGATTCGATATCGATAAAATGCAGCAGTTCTTCATCACTGATATATTTTCGTGCGGTTTTTCCCATCGAACGAAAGGTTTTCAGTGCCAGCATAACCGTTTTCTGCGGAAATCGTCCGCCAACGGAGATCAGGTGAACGACATCTTCAAGAGAACCTGCTGGCAATGCGCTGAGAATCTCATAAACATCTTCCAGTTCCCTGTAGAACGCCTCTATCCCTTTTTTTTCATGAGGAAACCTCGCTGCAAGTGAATCGAGAAATCCCTGACGACTGTACGATGCAGCTACATTGAAACCATTCGGAAGGTGATAATGAATCTGAACGGGGTCAGGAACCGTTGCCACCTCGACTCCGAGTTTCCGAAATATTTTCGTGTGCAGGTTCAGCGTACCGCTCCGGTCATTCTCCGAAAAACCGTAAAAAACCGAAGCTCCGGCATCGAACGTATACCCGTTTCTGCAGAACGAAGAACAGCTCCCTCCCGGAAAAGCATTTTTCTCGAAGACCACAGTCTGTATCCCCCGCTCCTGAAGAAGCGCTGCCGCAGTCAGTCCGCCTATGCCTGACCCGATAACGACAACATCTGTCTGTTCACTCATAACGTAATATCAAATATTATTACAGGCACGACAATTCGGGGTCTTGCCGCGAATATAAAGGCAAATAGCCGACAACAGCTTGCAATCATCCCTATATCTCTCGAACTATTGGACTTCTTTAAAATAAATATTATAAATTAACTCTTTACCAGTGTTGCTCCATGCTCATACATGGTTGATGGGAAACTCCCCATATAAAGAATAAAGCCTGTTATGGATACCCAAAAATCCTCAGAAAAGAAAAAAACAAAACACGGCAAGGAAGTCCTTTCCAAAGAAGAGTTGAAAAAACAGCAGGAATTCCAGGCTGAAGCCATCGCTCATATCAATTCGCTTTACAACTACGCTCTTCACCTGACCATGAACCCGGATGACGCAGAAGATCTGGTTCAGGAAACCTATCTCAAGGCTTATAAATTTTTTAATTCATTTGAACGGGGAACAAACTGTAAAGCATGGCTGTTTAAAATCCTTAAAAATAACTATATCAACAGATTCCGCAAGAATTCACGGGAACCGGGCAAAGTTGATTATGATCTGATCAAGGATTTTTATCATTCGATCAAAGATACTCGAGTAGATACGACTGAGGCGGATTCGGATTACTTCCACTCACTCATGCACGAGGAGGTTTACCAGGCACTGCAATCGTTACCGGAAGAATTCAGGGAAGTTATACAGTTATGCGATATTGAGGGTTTCACCTATGAAGAGATAGCCAACATGGTTGAAAGCCCTATCGGGACAGTGAGGTCAAGGTTGTACCGAGGCCGTAAACTGCTTCGGGGTCAACTTGAAAATTATGCGAAAAAATATGGTTTCAACACAGACACAGAGGAATAATACACTATACATTCATACCTTTTTATCTATGAACTGCAAAAAAGCCCATGTGCTTATGAGTTGCGCAGTTGACGGCGAACTCACTCCAAAAGAGGAAAAGGAATTCCTGCTGCATCTCTCGGAATGCAAGTCATGTACCGAAGCGTTCGGTGAAGCGAAGAAAACGAAGCTGATCATCCGGGAGAAAATCCTGCGCGTCAAAGCTCCTCAGTCACTCGTCGATTCTGTCCTCAAACTTGGCGTCTTTCCTGGCATGGAAACAGAAAAAAACCTCATCTTCGATCAGATATCATGAAATGCGATAAAGCCTGTAAATCAGGCTTTTTTGATTTGAATTGTATGAATTAATAGCTATATAGCTTTAACGTACAATTGAATACTACACTATGCTGTGCAGGCCAGACCGGCCTTCACGACACAACATGATTGTCATGAGCAAAACGATCACGATCACCGAAGAAGAAGTTAAAAAGTGGAATCTTAAAATGCCCGACGAAATGCTTGAAGCCGTATCCAATCGCTTCAAGTTGCTTTCGGAACCCATGCGCCTCAAGATTCTCAGGGCTCTCTGCGAACGGGAACGAACGGTTCAGGAAATAGTCAACGAAGTAAACGCAAGCCAGGCAAACATTTCAAAGCATCTTGCCCTCATGCACGACAACGGAGTAGTAAACAGAAGAAAAGAGGGTCTTAAATGCTATTACCGGATCGCTGACGAAAGCATTATTTACGCCTGTTATCTTATTTCGAAAAGTGTTGTTGAAAACCTTCAGGACAGGCTGAGCTGGATCCAGAAAGTAAACGACAATCTCACAGCCTGATCATACCGGTACTCTGCTGAACGAGCGATCCCCTGTCGATAGCTCGACCCATCCAAACAGCTTATCACGCATAACCTGCATCCAAAACCAACCGTTTCGCTCAATACCGAAGCACGGCTCTTGTTGTTATTCCCTGAACTGACATCCTTCCTGAAAAGGAAAACGCACAACGAAGCATGACATTTACAACAAAAAAACGCGCTAAAGCATGACAATTAAGACATGCGCTCAATCATATTGTCAGAAACTGTCGCATTCTACAGGGAATAGCCGCTTTGGCACGATTATTGTTGTTCTTATACCGTAACGATGAACAAAAACATTATCGGAAAAAACAACAAACAGATCATTACAGGAGGCAATCATGCTTGTCAAATTAGCAAAGGATCCAATGAGACTTTTCGACGATATCTGGTCAGGAACACAGATGCCGTCGACAAATGCCCCGGCATTCAAGGTTGATATTTCTGAAGACGAAACAGCTTTTCACATCGACGCCGAACTTCCAGGCCTTCAGAAAGAACTGATCGCACTGAACATCGAAGACGATGTACTTACCATCAAGGCTGAGCGCAAACAGGAATCGGAAGAAAAGAAAAAAGATTACCACCGGATTGAAAGATCATACGGAAGTTTTTCACGAAGCTTCAATCTGGGAGAGATGATCGATCAGGATAACATCGGAGCTGATTTTGAAAACGGGGTACTCCACGTTACCCTGCCGAAAGCGGCACCGGTGAAAAAAACAAAGGAAATCTCCATCAGATAACACTCGGCATTCGGCTTCCGTTCATCGACGGAAGCTGACAGTTTTTTGCACACAATCAAGTTAAAGGAAAACAATGGGTAAAATCATCGGCATTGACCTCGGAACAACCAACTCCTGTGTAGCCGTCATGCAAGGCACGCAGCCGACGGTCATCGAAAATTCCGAAGGCAACCGCACGACGCCGTCAATGGTCGCGGTAACGAAAACAGGTGACCGTCTTGTAGGGCAGGCAGCGAAACGCCAGGCAATCACCAATCCGAAAAATACGGTATTCTCGATCAAGCGCTTTATGGGACGCAAATATGACGAGGTACCGAATGAGAAAAAGCTGGCATCTTATGATGTGATCAACGAAGGCGGCGAGGCCAGGGTAAAAATAAACGACAAAATCTATTCGCCGCAGGAAGTTTCTGCAATGATTCTGCAGAAAATGAAGCAGACCGCCGAAGACTTTCTTGGTGAAAAAGTGACTGAAGCCGTCATTACCGTACCGGCATATTTCAACGATGCGCAGCGGCAGGCCACAAAAGATGCCGGAAGAATCGCAGGCCTTGATGTCAAGAGAATCATCAACGAACCGACAGCAGCGGCTCTTGCTTACGGGCTTGACAAAAAAATGTCAAGCGAAAAGGTCGCGGTATTCGATCTTGGCGGCGGAACCTTCGATATATCCATTCTCGAACTTGGAGATGGCGTCTTTGAAGTGAAATCGACCGATGGCGACACCCATCTGGGCGGCGATGACTTCGACCAGAAAATTATCGACTATCTGGCGGACGAGTTCAAAAAACAGGAAGGTATCGATCTGAGAAAAGACGCGATTGCCCTTCAAAGACTTAAAGAGGCCGCTGAAAAAGCAAAAGTCGAACTCTCTTCGAGAACGGATACGGAAATCAACCTTCCCTTCATAACGGCAACGCAGGAAGGCCCGAAACATCTCGTCATCAACCTTACGAGAGCAAAATTCGAGGCTATGTGCGCCGACCTGTTCGAAAAAATTCTCGAACCGTGCCATCGCGCAGTCAAAAACTCGAAACTCGATATGAAGGAGATCGACGAAGTGGTTCTCGTCGGCGGATCGACCCGTATTCCGAAAGTACAGACCCTCGTAAAGGAATTTTTCGGCAAAGAACCCAACAGAAGCGTCAATCCTGACGAAGTCGTCGCTATCGGCGCAGCCATTCAGGGCGGAGTCCTCAAAGGTGACGTAACCGACGTGCTCCTGCTCGATGTAAGTCCGCTTTCGCTCGGCATCGAAACCCTCGGCGGCGTTATGACCAGACTTATTGAAGCCAATACCACCATTCCGACCAGAAAGCAGGAGGTATTCTCGACAGCCGCAGACAGCCAGACCTCCGTGGAAGTTCATGTTCTTCAGGGAGAAAGGCCGATGGCATCGGACAACAAAACCCTCGGACGCTTCCACCTCGGCGACATTCCGCCGGCACCAAGAGGCGTCCCCCAGATCGAAGTGACCTTCGATATCGACTCGAACGGCATCCTGAGCGTCTCGGCAAAGGACAAGGCCACAGGAAAGGAACAGACCATCCGGATCGAAGCGAGCGGTAAACTCAACGATGCCGAAATCGAAAAAATGAAGCAGGACGCAAAAGAGCATGCTGCCGAAGACCAGAAGAAAAAAGAGGAGATCGACATCCGGAACTCTGCAGACTCGCTGATTTTCAGCACCGAGAAGCAGCTCACCGAACTTGGCGATAAAATCCCGGCTGATAAAAAGCCTCGCCTTGAAGGTTCCCTTGAAAAGCTCAAGGAAGCCTACAAGAACGGCACAGCCGAATCGATCAAATCAGCCATGGACGATCTCAACAAAGAGTGGAGCGAGATTGCATCCAGCCTTTACCAGACTCCGGACGCAGGCGCCCCGGGAGCTTCCGGCCCTTCAGCCGGAAGTGAACCGGAAACCGGCAAAAAAGGCGGAGACGGCGAGGTACAAAACGCCGAATACGAAGTTATCGACGGAAACGACAAGTAAACGCAATTCGCCTGTTTGCAGCCATCGTAACGGCGTAACCGCAGTAACGCAGCAAGCCCCGGACAGAAAATCCGGGGCTTGCTTGCGTTTAGTACACACCGCCTCTCTCTGACTCAGCCCGATGCTGTCGATTTACAAAAAAAACTGCCCATGTTTCTCCGGCATGCCGGACTTGGAAAGGTCAGGAAAAAACATCCCTGTTTATCTGCTTCACATCGCCTCATCCTTCTTACCCAACCTCCGCGTCACGAAACACACCAACCCCATCCCGCCATCAACTCACGCAGCACCAGTTCGAACGGGCGTCGTGAAAATCAGAGTACTTCTTTCAATGAAAAAAAACAGATCAACTAATCCAGTCCAGCGATTGAAAATAGACACATACTCAGGATTCGCTGTAACTGTAGCTGGTTTAAATTAAATGGCTTGCCGTGCCTTTCAAAAGAAAAATGGTTAACGGAAGGATCGATGCTTTGGCTCCGGAACAACACTCAATAAATACAAATACCGTGAAAATAATATTCGCAACGGATTCAGAAGTACAATATTGCACTTGCAAAGCGGAAGAAAACTGAACACATTGCGGTATGAAGCTATCCCGAATCCATACCGGCCCTGTGCTGGATTTTTTCACAGCCGATCTTTCATCGGAACTTGAACTGCCGCTTTCCGGAACCGGTATTGCCGCAGGCTTCCCCTCCCCGGCGGAAGATTATGAAGAGGTTACGCTCGACCTGAACAAGGCGCTCATCAAACATCCCGCAGCCACCTTCTACGCCCGCGTCAAAGGAACGTCCATGACGGATGCCGGCATTCTCGACGGAGACCTGCTCGTAATCGACAAAGCCCTTGATCCCAGGGAGGGCGATATTGCAGTCTGCTTTATCGATGGAGCATTCACCGTCAAGCGTATCGCCCGCACGAATGGCGAACTCTGCCTCATGCCGGCAAACGAACGGTTCAAGCCGATCCTGATTACTGAAGCAAGCGACTTCACTGTCTGGGGTATCGTCACCTACGTCATCCACAAAGCACGTTGAATTCTCGAGAAAACAGCCGCCAACCGCACAACAATTCAAAAAACTACCGGTCATGTTTGCCCTGATCGACTGCAATAACTTCTACGTTTCCTGCGAAAGGGTTTTCAACCCGGCGCTGGTCGGAAAGCCCGTGGTCGTACTCTCGAACAACGACGGCTGTTTTATCGCACGTTCGAACGAGGCGAAGGCTCTTGGCCTGCCAATGGGCGGACCGGCGTTCAAATTCCGGAACCTCCTCAAAAAACATCATGTCAGGGTCTTTTCGGCGAACTTCCCGCTCTACGGCGACATGTCCTCACGGGTTATGGCCACGCTTGCCGACCTTGCGCCTGAAATGGAGATCTACTCCATCGACGAAGCCTTTGTCGACCTCGGCGGCTTCAGCCGGTTCGGCATCGCCGGATACGCGATACAAATCAGGAAAACCCTCACCAGGCACACAGGAATCCCGGTCAGCATCGGCATCGGGTCAACGAAAACCCTGGCAAAGGCGGCCAACCGGATGGCGAAGAAGAACCCCGGGTATGATGGAATCTGCATACTCTCTTCACCGGAAGAGATTCATGCGACCCTTGCCGTATTAAAAGTCGAAGATATCTGGGGAATAGGTCGGCAATGGAGCAAACTGCTCGAAGCGGGAAACATCCGGACTGCGCTCGACTACTCACGAGCTCCGGCATCGTGGATCCGGAAACACCTGCACCTCCCCGGCATCCGAATACAGGAAGAACTGAACGGCCATTCGTGTCTGCCTCTGGAACAGGTCCGGCCACCGAAGCAGAGCATCTGTACCTCCCGTTCATTCGGCCGCACGGTTACCGCATTGGATGAACTGCAGCAGGCCGTGGCAACCTTTGCCGGAAAATGCGCCGAAAAACTCAGAAAGGAGAACTCCGCGGCATCGATGATCACCGTCTTCATCTGCTGCAGCCCTTTCAATGAACCGCACCTGAAATACTGGGGAACCCGAACCCTGGCCATGTCCATACCGTCTCAGGACAGCATTGCCGTCATCCGGGCCGCCGATCTTGCTCTGTCATCGATCTTCCGACAGGGATACGACTACAAAAAGGCGGGAGTAATCGTCAGCGGCCTCGTTCCGGCACAATCAGCCGAGAGAGAACTTCTCCTGTTCCCCGACGATGAATCGGCCGGAAATAATCGGCAGAAGCGACTCATGGAAGCAATGGACCGCATCAATCGCCAGTACGGACCAGGGGCAATCATGATCGCCGCCGAAAACGCAAAGGACTGGAAGCCGAATCAGGCGAACCTCTCCGCACACTATACCACATCCTGGAGCGACATCATCAATGTTGCCGGTTTTACATACAAAACAGAATAGTCTCTCAGGCATCAAATAAAAAAACACCGCAATCACTGCTCTCCCGTGCAGAAACAGAGCGGATTTAGATCGCACCGACATGTGATTCCGCATGAATCCCTTTTTTATTTGATGATGTTTTGCTAACTTGGAAACTGTTGAAGGTACACACCGCACCGCTGTGTGTTTTATTTGCAAATCCAAATCATGCGCAAACGATGCAACCTCAGCTCAGTCGGCCATTTACCAAAGATAATCAGGTACGCAAAAGCACCTCTGGCCCTTGGTCGGGCAACGCGGTTCATAAAGCGGAAAAATATTTTATTACTTCCGCAAAAAGAGACCGGGACGACCGCCTTCAGCTTGAAATATATCCTGCATCAGGCCGTAGAAAACTTTCCCCAACCAGGGAAATGATCGACAAGATCATATCTGGAGAAATAGAACTTTTTGTACTCACAACCCAACCGGATATTGCCATAAATCTCGAACAGAAGGTTCTGGACAATGAAAATCGCTATGTCATCGACTTCGACAAGCGAGGCGTCAAATGGACCATGAGAGACATCCCTGTTTTTTACAATTCGCTTGAAAAACAGTTAAGTGTTGAAATCGATCGTCGCACTTATACGCTTAACGAATTTTTCAAATAATTACCCTCTTTTCTTCAGCTGCAAAAAAAAGCTATGCATCGACAAGATGCATAGCTTTTTTTGTTATCCGCTCCTGCGTAAAGACTTCATTCAAAGGAGTACCGGCTTGATCTGTTTTATCCACTGCTGAATTCTCGACGCCGTAAGATGATCCTGATTATCCGCATCGAGGGCAAGCCCTACAAACGATCCTTGCACAACGGCTTTCGAACAGGAATATTCATAGCCGTCAACAGGCCAGGAACCGGTCACCTTTGCACCCCTTTCGATAAATTTCTCATACAGCATGCCCATACCGTCAAGAAAATAGTCGCCGTAGCCCAATTGATCGCCCAGGCCGAAAAACGCGACGGTTTTTCCAGCGCAATCGAGAGAATCGAGACTCGAGAAAAAATTATACCAGTCATCCTGCAACTCGCCTGCACCCCATGTTGAGGTTCCGATGATCAGAGCATCATATCCTGCAAGCGTATCGACAGTTGCGTGACTGATATTATAACTGTCCACCGTTTCGTACCCCAAGGTACCGACAATAAGATCTGCCGCATTTTCCGTATTACCGGTCTGAGAACCCCAGAAAAGACCTATTTTTTTCATCTCTGCTTTACGATTGGTTATTGATTGATATTTCTGAAATTTACACCGGCCCCTGCCCTATTCTCCTCTCTGCGTCAGGCAGGAATGATGTCCGGTCGAAAAGAGCCGGCAATCCAAGCTCTTCGGAAACTGCGTCATGAATCGCCTTGCTGAACATGCTGAAATCATCTTCAGGAACGATCAGGGAAACAATTCCCAGCATAATGATCATCGGCGTTGAACTCCGGCTCGATTTGTCGTCGGCATACTGCTCTTCCCGTCGATAACACTCATCCATGATCTGAAATAGGGTATGCTTGTGCAAAACAACCATCGCATACCGGTAATGCAGATGAAAGGCTCCGCACGCGCACTTCTGAACCAGACAACCGGAATGGCACCCGTTACTCTTCTTTCCTTCCGACTTCATAGACCATCCTTTTTAATTTTTAATTAGACTTTATATAATTAATTCAAAAGACACAAAAAAAACGGTATGAGAGACAAACCGTTCATCGTCATTCCCTGTGCTGCCGGTCAGTCATCTATCCATCGATACCAGGTCACATGATGTCCTCCGCACTTTCCGCAGCAGGTACCTGAAAAAGCATCGCCGGCTTTCTTTTCGACCTTGCCTTTTCTTACCCAATGATCGAGCATCGACTCCACGGTTCCTTTATCGGTATTGAAATGTCCTGCAATCTCGCCGACGGAAACCCGGTTTCTTTCCGTGAGAAACCCCTTGAGATCTGTAAGTGTCATACGTTAACATGATTGGTTATATGAAAAGGGGCTGCCATACCGGCCAACCCCTCAGCGTATCAATAAAAAACCTGTCGGTCAGGAGCGGCCTTTTCCTGAAGTAAATCCCTGCCCCTTGATATACATCAAGCCCACAGCTAAGGCTCCCGTTAACATCATAGCTCCTATCCAGGATGCGGAAGAAACCGGATGCGCAGCGAATGTTGCCGTCTGGTATGTGATAACGGCAAAAAAATATGCAAGTCCCGTCGTCCATGCGCCGGCAAAGAGCGTCCAGCCAAGGTTCGTTTCGCGATAGACTGCCGCAATGGCGGCCGAACAGGGAAAATAAAGCAGGATAAACACCAAATAAGCGAACGCCCCTGCCGTTCCGTCGAAAAGCGATACCATAGAACCGAATATGGAGGTACTGACCTCCTGCTCTTCAGCAACGACTGTCGTATCGGATACATCCCCGATCGAGATTTCAAGCGGATCGAGCAGAATTTCGGTTATACCGGCAAGATTTTCAGGAATAGTGGCAACCGCTTCCGACATGGCGCCGAAAAGGCTGAACGATTCCTCATCCTCCGCCTGCCTCTCGTCGCTTGCCGACATCTGCCCGTAAAGGTTGTCAAGCGTACCGACGACAGCTTCTTTTGCAAAAATGCCGGTAAAGAGACCTACAGCAGCCGGCCAGTTATCCTGACTGACACCAAAGGGTTCGAATACCGGAGTAATCGCCTTTCCGGTAGCCGAAAGAACTGATCGCTCCGTATCGTCATTGCCGAAAGATCCATCCGTACCGAGTGAGTTCATGAAGCTCAGCACCATGATGACCGGCACAAGAACTTTCCCCGCTTTGAAAAGAAACGACTTCAGCCGCTCCCACACCCTGATGGCGATACCCTGCAGCGTCGGCAGGTGATATGCCGGCATCTCCATGATAAACGGAGAAACATCACCCCTGAGCAGGGTGTTTTTAAGGATGAATCCGGTCAGAACGGCAACAGCTATTCCCATCAGATAAAGCAGAAACACGAGATTCTGCCCTCCGACAGGAAAAAATGCCGCTGCGAAAAGCGCATAGACCGGCAGCCTCGCCCCGCACGACATGAACGGAACCATCATGATAGTCATGAGCCTGTCGCGTTCATCGTTCATGGTACGTGCAGACATGATTGCAGGAACCGAGCAACCGAACCCTACAAGCATCGGAATGAACGCCTTGCCGGGAAGGCCTATAGCCCGCATCCCACGGTCCATAACATAGGCAGCCCTTGACATGTATCCCGAATCTTCAAGAATGGAAAGAAAAATGAACATGAATCCGATCGGAGGAATAAAAGTAGCCATTGTCTGCAATGCGCCGCCGAGCCCCCCTGCAAGGATTGTCACCAGCCACTCCGGAGATCCGAGGGATGAAAGCAGAAGCCCGAATCCATCAACGAACAACGCTCCGGCTGCGATATCGAAAAAATCGATGAAAGCGCCACCGACATTGATGGTAAACAGGAACATCAGGTACATCACGAGAAGAAAAACCGGAATACCGAGAAACCTGTTCAATACCACCTGATCGATACGGTCGCTGAACGTCACCACTTTTTCGCGACTCCTTTTGACGGCGCTTTCCGAGAGATCGCTGACAAAACGGTAGTGCGTATCGGCTATGACGAGATCCGCATCGTCTCCGAGCTGACCGGCAACCACTTCGCGACGACGCTCGACAAGCTCACGCACAGCAGGATCGAGCCGTGCCTCAAGATGATCGTCGCCTTCGATTAACTTGAGCGCCAGCCATGCCGGATCGTACTGCATCGCGCCGGCTGCCGCAGAAACCTCGGACGACATCTCACTGATCGCCTTGTCAAGCGGCCCCGGATAGATTACACGCCCGCCGGGCACCCGCTTTTCCACAACACCCGTTGCGATAGCCGACTTCAACTCCTCAACACCATCTCCTCGGGAAGCGACAAGTGAAACAACCGGAGTCCCGAGTCGCCTTGAAAGTTCAGCAACATCGGTCTCGATACCTTTTTCCGCAGCAACATCGATCATGTTGAGCGCAACGACTACCGGAACCTGCATTTCAAGCAGCCGGCTCGTCAGATACAGGTTCCGGTCAGGATTCGAAGCATCGACAATATTGACGATCAGATCAGCCTCACCGGATAAAATATAGTCCCGGGCAATCTCCTCATCCTGCGAGAGTGCTGAGAGCGAATAAATCCCCGGCAGATCGACAAGCTCGAAGCGGACTCCGTCACGCATAAAACTTCCCGTCTTCTTGTCCACCGTCACACCGGGCCAGTTTCCGACCCTCTGGTTCAAACCGGTCAACGCATTGAAGAGAGTTGTCTTCCCGCAATTCGGATTACCGACAACCGCAACGACGAAGCTTTTGACCTTGACGCCCTCCGCCCTCACTGCCGCCCCTGTCATTTCTTCAGTCTGCATCACTGCACCTCCTCGACAAGAATTCCTTCAACCTCATGCTTTCGAAGCGAGAGCCTGTAGTTTCTCACCAACACCTCCATAGGGTCACCGAAAGGCGCAACGCCCTCGACCCGTATCACCTCGCCGGCCAACACCCCCATATCTATAAGCCTTTTACGCAATGCCGGCACGGCCTCGATCCTGAGAACCCTGCCTGCCTGCCCTTTTTTCAGTTCCGATAAATTCATGACGATATTCTCCTTACGATAATTTCCATTGCAGTACGCTTGTCAAGCGCCATTTTACCATCTCTTACCCTGAGCAGCAGCGGCACCCCGGGACTGTTCTGCACGACTTCGACAATCTGGCCGGGCGAAAACCCCATCTCGGACAAACGGGCGGAACGATGCCCACCCCTGCCGTGCCGTCCGGAGACACAGCCGGCCGCCTTATCGTCGCCGCCCGAACCGCCATGACGGCGAAGACCATGCCTCACGCCGACAATCTCGGCAGACTCGCCGCAAGTCAGCATCGTTAATGGACACATCACACTCCCCCTCTTCGTTTATTAAAATTCCATAGCCAGCTGCAGCGTCACCATATCGCTCTTCGCAAGATCATCGTTCTTCTGGTGCAGATACTCCAGCGCAACCGTCGCCTGCTCTGCAAGATCGTAAGCAAGCGTGGCGCCATACTGCTCTTCAACTTCGAAGTCCTCAGCTCCTGCATAGCGCAATGCGAAATGCAGCGGAAGCGGAAGATCGTAACCAATCTCGAAGTTATATGCCTGAGGTTTCAAGCCAGCCATATCGCCATCCGAAAACTCCCCGACGGCCGCCAGATATTCGGCACGGAACTCAAAACTGCCGAATCCGGCAATACCGTAAATACTGTACCCGCCAACAAAATCCGAGGTCTCGCCAAAAGAGGAATCATAAGACTCCTGCAAACCGTCGGTATCGGCGATATTGCTGATATACGAAGCTCCAAGACCGTAACGGATCGACTCGTTCACCTCGCCAGCAGTGCTGATGGATGCAACGATGGTGTTGATATCGTCTTTACCGATTTTCTGCACATCGCCCTTCATTACCGCTACCGAAGCCGTGAGCGGATCTGCTTCGTAACCAACCCTGAGGGTTGCATGATGCTTTGTTTCGCCAAGTTCGAGGGTCAGAGGATCCGAAACCATACCTGTAGCAAAATTTCCGAAGACCTGGGTCATACGACCGGCTTCCGCAAAGAATGGCATCTCTTCTTTTTTCATTCTGATATACGCTTCATCGACAATCAAATCGTCATCACCGTCCTCCTCATAGAGAAGTACTGCATGCGCACTTAACCAGTCCGTCACCTTTGCCTCAAGATCAAGCTCGAAAGTTGCAAGAGAGAGATCGGTCGAGCTGCCGTCTTTCGAGTCGACATATGAACCCTCGACCTCGACAAGTCCGGATACTGTTACCCCCTTCACTATTTCGATTTTACCCGCTCCGCTTTCGGCAGCTGTAACGGGAACTGCCAGAAGCATGGCCACACATGCAAGAGAAATGGAATTTTTCAGCTTTCTCATATCAATATATTTGGTTGAAAACATCTACTGTCTAAAATTATTCAACAAATATATTGATATTTAGATTAGATACAAATAAAGAAAACGAAAAAAGTAAACCCCGGATATACCGGGGTTTACTCTCGGTCTGATTTCATGACCTGCCGCCTACTGGAGCTTCTTTTTTGCCAATGCAGCCTCCGAAGATGATGGATAAACGCTGACGACATCCCTGAAACGGGCCCGGGCATTTACCTGATCGCCTAACAGCTCGAAAGCAAGAGCCTGCTTGTACAATGCTGCCGGCCGTTTGTTGCTTTTGGTGTACCTGGCGATAACTACCTGATATTCAAGAACGGCTTTTTCATACCATTTCTCGTTGAAGTAGCTTTCTGCGATATTAAACTGAGCATCGTCAACAAGATCCGATTTCGGGTAGGTCTGCATGAGCAGCGAAAAACTATCCCTTGCCTCGGAAAAGCTGTTTTTAGCCAGTTTCTGCATGCCGTCTTTCAAAAGCGCGCTGTCGGTCAATGCAGATGAGGCTTTCACGTTTTCAGGGCCTGTCGAACCGCCGATCTCAGGCTTCGCCACTGACGATTTCGGAGCCCCGGCCCCAAGCAACTGCTCGATTCTCAGCAACCGCGTATCGATATTGTCCAACTTGTGTACAAGCAGCGAATCTTCGAGACCAAGACGGCCGAACGTCTGCCGATTTTTGTAATCCATTTCATCAAAACGGCCCTTCAACTGAGCGATCTCATCACGAACCTGCTGTACATCAGAATATGAGGCCGCCGATTGGGACCTTACCGTTTCCGTTTCTGTTTTCAGCTTTTTGACATCATCGGCAACAACGACAAATTCCGACTTCGATGCGCATGCGTTTAAAACAAACACAGGAAGCAGCAATAAAAAAGCGCGATATGTTTTCATTGGTCAAACAAAAAATTGATCATCATAACGAAGTATTCTCTCAATAAACGGCCCTTACTTCACAACAAAATGCGCCCGTCTGTTTTTTGCCCAGGCCTCTTCATTCTGCCCTTTGTCAAAAGGACGCTCCTCGCCATATGTAACCGTTTCAAGACGTGAAGCAGAAACACCAAGTCTTGCGATAAACTCTTTCGCCGTTACGGCCCTGCGCTCACCGAGAGCGATGTTGTATTCGGATGTTCCTCTGTCATCGCAATGACCTTCGATAACGACAGACTTTCCGGCATTGCTCTTCAGCCACGCCGCATTCTGCGTCAATCGATTCTGGGCTTCAGCGGCGAGAATCGAACTGTCATAATCAAAAAAAACATCTCCGAGAGGACCGGTCTGCCATTCATCAAATCCATAAGATCCGGATGATGACACTGACCCTGAAGAAGATCCGCCCTGCATTGACGAAGATGAATCTGCTCCGCTATCCGTAGAGGTAACGGCACTTTTTGATGAACAACCAGCCGCTGCAATCATGGCTATTATAACAAGTCCCTTAATTCCTGTTTTCATGGCATCCTGGTATTTAATCATGAATAAAAAAAGGGGCAGACATGACTGCCTGCCCCTTGGGATCTGATAACGCAGTCTGACGTTCTTATCTGCCCTGGCCCACGAAATGAGCCCTTCTGTTCTGTGCCCATGAAGCTTCATCATGGCCAAGAGCAAACGGACGCTCTTCACCGTAGCTGACAGTCTGCATTCTTGCAGGATCAGCTCCGACGTTAACCATATAATCCTTGGCTGCATTTGCGCGACGTTCGCCAAGAGCCATGTTGTACTCGTTGGTGCCTCTTTCGTCACAATGTCCTTCAACGATAAGAGTACCGGCAGGATTCTGCTTCATCCAGTCAAAATTCTTCTGGAGCTGCTCTACTGCTTCAGCGCGGAGTTCTGACTTATCGTAATCAAAGAAAATATCTCCAAGCTCAACAGATGGCGGCGGTGGCGGCGGCGGTGGCTCAGGAGCTACGATTACGTCTTTTTCACAACAGCAAGCTCCAAGAAAGAGCATGCCTGGAATGAAAAGGCTTCTGAGTAGTGGTTTTACGGTTCTCATGTTTCCCCCTTTTTAAGGTTATTTCAAAAATAATACTAACGGAACAAAGACCAGGATGGTTGCATCTGCTCACCATCCATCTGCAATAAACGCCTCTGGCTTCCTCCGGTCGAACTCATGACGTACAACTTCTTACCGCCTTGACGATTAGACGTAAAGACTATCATACTTCCATCCGGAGACCACGAAGGTGATTCATTCTCGCGCACACCGCTGGTAAGCCGTTTTACTCCCGAACCATCGGCATTTATAACAAATATATTGATTTCCCCACTTTTTTCCCATGTCGAATAAGCAATTTTATCACCAGAGGGCGACCAGGAGGGTTGAGTGTTGTACCTTCCGCTGTAAGTCAGCCTGCGAGTCTGGCCCGACTGCACATCCTGAACGAAAATCTGGGGCATGCCGTTTCTTGACGAAACAAAAGCCATCTGCTTTCCATCAGGAGAAAAGGTTGGCGATACGTCAATTCCCCGACTGTTTGTCAACCTTCTGGATATGCCCCCATCCGAGCGGATAAGATAAATTTCCTGATCTCCTTCAAAGGAGAGGGTCGTAGCCACTTCGCTGCCGTTTCTCCACCCCGGATCGACGCTGACCCCGTCCTTGCCGACAGCCGCGATACTGTTGTCGGACATGCTTCTGATATACAACGTCGGCTTTCCTGAAGTGTACGATGTATATGCAAGGCGCGTTCCATCAGGAGAAAAAACGGGAGTAAGCGAAATCGAACGAAAATTGGTCAACTGCTGGATACCCTGCCCGTCAAAATCGCACTGGTAAATCTCCTTGGAGCCGGTCTTGTTCGATACGAATACGATCTTGCTTCCGAAATATGATTTTTTCCCTGTCAGCAGTTCTATGAGGTCGGCGCAGAAAGCATGTCCCATAGCACGCAGCTGATCCTCCGAACCGGAATAGGTTTTCTTCATCAGCAACTTTGTGCCGAAGGTGTCGTAAACCTCCATGTCGAGATTTACCTTTCCGGATTTCCTTGAAACCGAGCCGCCGGCATAAACCTCGGCGCCTACGGAACTCAGCGCGCCGAAATTAACGGACGAACCTTTTCCGTCACTGCCAGTTCGAACATTTAAAGGAGGCGGAAGCACAGAAAACAAATCGGAAAAAATCAATCCTTCCTTTACGACTGAATCCAGATTCTGAGCCAGACCGGACTCCTTGTTTCCTTTTGCGTCCGATTTGTCGAGAACAAGCGCAATCTTGCCTGCCCCCTGTTTCCGGATTGCTATATACTCTCCTGAAGCCTCAGCATGGAGCGCATGAGAAAAAAAGGCAAAACTCAGGAACGTCAGAACCAGAGCAGCGACAACGGTTTTGGCATTTCCCTTGCCCAAAGCACAACTAGTCATGTCAAATGCAGTTAACGTTATCTTATACTACTAAATATCTTTGTGAGTACAAAACCATCTTACAGTCATACCGCAAGCGGCGGAAACCGGCTCGCAAGTCATTTATAATAAATATGGTAGTGCAATATCGGCCATAACCTGATAAAAACCTGCCAAAGCTAAACAGTTTATATTTTAATATACCAATCCGGATACTGAAAATCACATATCGATACCTTCGGGAGTAAAAACGAATCCAATGGATATCCCACCCGACCCATATTCCGAGGGCAAAGGCGGCAGCGGTGAAGACCTGTCGAGCGCTTTCTTTACCGAATTGTTGAGATATTCGCTTGGCGCCCTCCTGTCATAACGAATTTCATGAATCGTACCGTCTCCAAGAACTGTAATATGCACATAAACCTCCATCCCATAACTATTCTGAAGCATTTTAGATGAAAATTCCCAGTTTTTTTGTATGATCGCTGCGACTTTCACTTTGTATGGATCAGCCGTTCCGCCACCCCCTCTGCCGGAACCTGCACTTGAGCCGGAACCTCCACTTCCGCTCCCGCCGCCTGTTCCCGAACCCTGAGGCGATCCCTGCGATGCAACTTTCCTGTTAAGTCGTTCAAGTGCATTGCCGATATTGTCCTGACGCTGCTGCTGCCTTGCCGCGGAACTTTTCGTGTCAACCGATTTCCTGAGCCTTTCAAACGCCTTGTTGAGGTCGTCCTGCTTGTTTCTGGCAACCGGCTCCGGTTCGTTTTTTACCTTTGGTTTCGGCGACTCTTTTTCCGCCGTTTTTTTCTGCACGGTCTTCTCCGGAACAGTCTTTTTAAGAGGGGTGCTCTCCGGAATCGGCACAACAGGATCAGGCTCATCTCTCCGGTTCGTTTCCGGCTCTTCCGGCAATTCTCCCGAAAATGACGGTTCGACCTGCTTTTCGGAATCGCTGCCCTGATCCTGGCCGGATCCCGGCGACGACGACCCGCCTGAACCGGGAAGCGAAACGAGACTTACATTTACAATTGCCGGTTGTTTTTTTTCCGTACCCCGGTAGTATTGGTAGAGCAATGCCGAAAGCAGAAGAAACACGTGAATTCCTGCGTTGACAGCGAGCCAAAACGTAAACTTTTTCCGTTCAATCTGTAGTTCCTGAGTTCTCTTCATATATCGGGCCTACCTCTCTCGATCTGTTCGAACCGGAGCCGGTTCGGTCACCATGCCTATTTTTTCTATCCCCGCCTCCCTTATCTGAGCCATCACATCCATAACAAAACCATAAGGAAGCGACTTGTCCGCTTTCAGGTAAACCTCTCTGGTCTGACGCACATCGAGAATGCCAGGCAAACGGTCACGAACTTCATCAGCATCGAGCTGGTACTGATTGATAAAAACCTTACGGTTGCCATCGATACTGATGATGAGGGCTTTTGCATCGATATCCATTTTTTCGTGCGAAGTCTGCGGCGTATCGACTTTCACTCCATGTGTCATCATCGGAGCGGTTACCATAAAAATGATAAGCAGCACAAGCATGACATCGACGAAAGGTGTCACGTTGATCTCGCTCATCAGTCCTTTTTTCCCGGAAGTCATCATGCATTCCCTGCTTTATCTGTTTTTTCAAGACAGGCGGCAGCAAAGTCGCTTGAAAAGTCATCGAGATCACGCTCGATGACCCCAATCTGCTGCGTCAGATAATTATATCCCATAACGGCGGGAATTGCCGCTGCAAGCCCGGCTGCCGTTGCGACAAGCGCTTCTGAAATACCGGGAGCTACGGCCGCAAGAGATGCCGACTGCGTCAATCCGATATTGTGGAAAGCATTCATGATCCCCCATACCGTACCGAAAAGTCCGATAAACGGAGCCGTATTTCCGACCGTGGCAAGAAAAGGCACAAGATGAGACAAGCGCCTGGTTTCGGCATTCACCTCCCGTTTGATCGCACGTTTGATCCGCTCTTCCTTGTTACGGTTATCTTCAGGTTTTCCGGGAGCCCGGTATTCGAGATACCCTGAACGAAATACCCGGGCAAGAGAGCCGTTGCGGTATTTTTCGCTTTCAGCGAAAACCCGGTCAAGATTGGATACTTCAAAAAAACAATCGAGAAACTCGCTCGATTCATGCCTGGATTTTCTTACAGTAGTGAACTTGTAGGCGATGATTGTCCATGAAATCACCGAAAAACAGACCAAAAGAACAAGTACCAGAATAACGACAGGTCCGGCATCCGAAACAAGCGAGAAAAGTCCAAATTGAGAGTCAGTCATATCGCTTACGAAATAAATAATGTTAAAAAATCCTGAGCTGTTCAATAACGACATAGGCAAGCGCGGAGCCTGAAAGTGCGCAGAGGGTATTAACCAGATCGTTGTTCACAAACGCGACGCCCTTAAGCAGACGGTTCTCGACCAGCGACCCGTCTTCTGCCAAACTGTGAGTTCTTTCGGTTACTTTCTCGCGTATGGGATCGTAGTACTGAGCCTGGACGGTAGCACCGAAAAAACTGTCAACAAGACTTGCAACAAGGCCGGATACCCCGATCAGCAGCATGGATTGCACCACGCCGAACTCATACAGCCATCCGTTGCTGACGAGAAGCGCACTTGCGCAGATAAACAAAGAACCGATAAACGCTCCTGAAGTACCGGGCACCGACACCCCGCCGGAGGTTCCAACAGGTACTTCCCTGAACGACGTAACGAGCCATGCCTTCGGATTGGGCCACATGGTACCTATCTCAGTAGCCCAGGTATCTGCCTGTACAGCAGCAAGTGTGCCCAGATAGGCAAAAAACACGGCAGGATCTCCGGTAAGAGAAAAAATTATCATGAGAATCCAGGCAATGCCTCCATTTGCATACACCTGTCCTGAATCTCTCTGCGAACCTTTTTCAAAAACCAGATCAAATTTAGCTTTTCTTTTTTTGCCTAATTTCGAAAGCACCGACGAAAGAAGGTAGAACGTTAACATCGGAACCGTCCATGTAATTCCTCCGAAACCAAAAATCGTGGTACCAAGCAGAAAAGTGGCGGTCGCACCGCTATTATTAAGAAACTTCACCTTGACAGAAAAAATCGCAAGGAACAGGGCAAAAGCACCGCCGATCAGAAAACTCTCGAGCTGAACGGTATGATTCATCTCAAGAACATAGAGGACATAGGCAATCGAAAAAGGAATGAAAAAGTTGTCCAGGCCATAGGAAAGCAGTGCCTCGACAGCTGTTACAACAAGAGCGAGAAGGAGGGCGAAAAGAACGAGAATCCAGAATGGTCTCGATGCGAGTGCTCCGGATATTTCAGCGCTGAAAAGAGAAAAACAGACAAGAAAAAGCAAAAAGGAAATAATGAACATGGTTGCCGACCCCTCGATCGTTTTCGGGCTTTCCGTCAGATGCTCGATGTGACGCCGGCCAACGCTGCTGCCGACAAGCGCCGCAAACGAGTCCCCAACACCCATTACAAGCATCGCCGTCTGCAGAATCCACTTGTGATCAATCCACAACAGCAGACAGAGCAGAATAAACGCTAACGGAAACAGCATCGAACCGTAACTGTTCACTTTCAGCCCCCCCTCCTTCTCAACGGTTTCAGTGTGCAGGGAGCGTAGCCACCCTCCGAAAACATTCGCGCCGTTAAGCAGAAGAAAAAACAGAGCGGCAAGCACCGGATAGAAGTTCGACTCGAAATAATCCGGTACAAAAAAAACGACTATGCCCATCCCGAGGTGGATGATCTTTCGAACAACGACGGTACTGACTCCGAAGCTTCTGATGAGCAACTCTCCAAGCAGAATAACCGACACCAGAAGTGAGATTGTCATGAAAAAGGCTGGAAGGTCCTGTGAAAACGGTGCTTGTAGATTCAGCATGGCACTTGTTTGTTTTCGTTACGGAAATGTCCGGTCGAGGAACGATTACCGGCTTGCCGGCATTTACCGGAGTGTTACACTAACAAATTATAAGAAAATCTTTAGGAGCTTTTTGCATTTTTAGTACTTGCAATAACAAAAGGTAAGATGTAAATTAGTGCCGATTTTCTTTTATTTTTATATGCAATTTTATTGCAACCGAAAAAACCTGTAGTGACCGAGTAAATGCCTGAAACCGGAACACATAGCTCCTGCATACAATACTCTCCCGCTGGAACGAGATCGCGGATCTCTTTCCAAAACAGCGGCAACGCAGGTTACCTCTCCGATGTCCTCAGCATCACGATCGGAATCGAAGTATCTGTACTACCTGTACAGGTCATTATTTCTGTACTCTGAACAGAAAGCCGATCCCAAGTCCATTTTTCCTCTTGACCGACAACACATCAGATGGCTTCGGGAACGGCAGTTCCGGAGTAGTTTTGTTTGTTAATCGTCAACATATTGCACCAATGAGATCTGATACGGTAAAAACAGGATTTGAAAAAGCCCCGCACCGCAGCCTTCTGAAGGCTACCGGAGCTATCGCATCCAACAATGATTTCAGAAAGCCCTTCATCGGCATCTGCAACTCATTCAATGAGCTTATACCCGGCCACGCCCACCTTCAGGAACTGGGAAGAATCGCAAAAGAGGAGGTACGCAAGGCAGGAGGCGTTCCTTTCGAGTTCAATACCATAGGCGTTTGCGACGGTATAGCCATGGGACATATCGGCATGCGCTACTCTCTTGCAAGCCGCGAGCTCATTGCCGACAGTGTTGAAACCGTTGCCGAGGCGCATCGTCTTGACGGCCTGGTCTGCATACCAAACTGCGACAAGATCACCCCCGGCATGATGATGGCAGCTCTGCGTATCAACATACCTGTTATTTTCGTTTCGGGCGGTCCGATGAAAGCCGGATGTACCCCTTCGGGAAAAACCGTCGACCTGATCTCGGTTTTCGAGGCCGTCGGACAGTGCAGTACCGGAGAGATCACGGAATCCGAGCTTGAGACCATCCAGGACAGCGCCTGCCCCGGATGCGGATCCTGTTCCGGCATGTTTACAGCCAATTCGATGAACTGCCTCTCGGAAGCTCTCGGCATAGCGCTTCCCGGTAACGGAACGATTCTTGCAATCGACCCGAGACGTAACGAACTGGTCCGGGAAGCCTCGCGAAAAATTGTCGATCTGGTCAACAACGACATACGACCCAGGGACATCATAACCAGAAAATCCCTGCTCAACGCCTTTGCTCTTGATTTTGCCATGGGTGGCAGCACCAATACGATCCTGCACACCCTGGCCATCGCCAATGAAGCGGAACTGGATTTCGACTTCTCGGAGCTCAATGCCCTTTCAGCTAAAACGCCGTATATATGCAAAGTCAGTCCGGCCACCATGGATGTCCACATCGAGGATGTCGATCGTGCCGGCGGCATTTCAGCCATACTGAAAGAACTCAGCCGTATCGACGGCCTCCTCGACCTTTCTGCTCCGACCGTTACCGGAAAAACACTCGGAGAGAATATTGCCGGCGCGGAAGTGCTTGACAGGAACGTCATCAGAAGCGTCGAAGACCCATACTCCGCTACGGGCGGTCTGGCAGTTCTTTACGGAAATCTGGCCCCGCAGGGTGCCGTCATCAAAACCGGCGCCGTCAGCCCGGAAATGATGATCCATACCGGACCGGCAAAAGTTTACGACTCGCAGGATGAAGCGATCAAGGGCATCATGGACGGCGATATCTGCGCCGGAGATGTGGTGGTTATCCGATATGAGGGACCGAAAGGCGGACCGGGAATGCCTGAAATGCTCTCTCCTACCAGCGCCATCATGGGGCGCGGTCTCGGCGGGTCTGTCGCACTCATTACCGACGGCCGGTTTTCCGGCGGATCGAGGGGAGCATGCATCGGCCACGTCTCGCCGGAAGCTGCCGAAAAAGGACCGATCGCCGCGCTGGAAAACGGCGACATGATCACCATCGACATCCCGAACCGGGCAATCAGTGTCGATCTTCCGGAAACAGTCATTGCCGGACGTCTTGCCGCGCTCAAGCCTTTCGAGCCAAAAATCAAAAAAGGCTACCTTGCGCGTTACGCACAACTTGTCACCTCGGCAAATACCGGGGCGATCATGAAAAACCCTGCTTACTGTGAATCAAAATAATCAGACTATGCATGCACCAGGAGAGAAACTGAACGGGTCGGAAATATTCTTTGAATGTCTGCGGCGGGAAAATGTTGCCTATATCTTCGGCTATCCCGGCGGAGCGCTTCTGAAGGTATATGAAACCCTCTATGATATCAAGGACATCAAGCATATCCTTGTCCGCCACGAACAGGGAGCCACCCATATGGCCGAAGGCTACGCACGCGCAACCGGCAAACCGGGAGTCGTACTCGTAACCTCAGGACCGGGAGCGACCAATACCGTTACTGGTATTACCAATGCCTATATGGACTCCTCGCCGATGGTGATCTTCACCGGACAGGTGCCCAGTTCGCTGATCGGCAACGATGCCTTTCAGGAAGCGGACATCGTCGGCATCACGCGTCCTATAACCAAGCACAATTTTCTGGTCAAGGATGTCAGGGAACTTGCCTTAACCATCCGCAAGGCCTTCTATCTGGCGACAAACGGCCGGCCGGGACCGGTACTTGTCGATATGCCTAAAGATGTGCTGAATGCCGTGTGCACGTTCGAGTGGCCCGAAACCGTTGAAATCAGGGGATTCAAACCCACGGTCAAATGCCACCAGAATCAGGTTGAAAAAGCGGCGCACCTTATTGCCAGGTCGAAAAAACCGCTTTTGTACATAGGCGGCGGAGTTATCAGCTCCGATGCATCGGAAGAACTGAAGCGGCTTGCCATCGAGCAGAACATCCCTGTCACCATGACCCTGCAGGGGCTGGGCGCCTTTCCGGGCGATCACCCGCTCTCCATGGGCATGCTCGGCATGCACGGCACGTTCTGGGCGAATCAGGCCGTCAACAACTGCGACCTGCTGATTGCAGTCGGCGCACGTTTCGACGACCGCGTTACCGGTAAAACCGATACTTTTGCCACACAGGCTTACAAGATTCACAACGATATCGACCCTACCAACGTCGACAAAAACGTCAAGGTCGACCTGCCGGTTGTCGGTGATGCAAAGCATTTTCTGGCCGCGATTCTCAAAGAGATGCCCGAGGAGAAAACGGACCGTTCCGAATGGCTTGCCGACATACGCGCATGGCAGAAGCAGTGCCCGCTGACATACACCAATGAGAGCGATTCGCTGAAAACCGAATACGTAATCGACGAGGTCTGCAGGCAGACAGGCGGAGACGCTGTCGTTACAACCGACGTCGGCCAGCACCAGATGTGGACATCGCAATACTACCGGTTCAGAAAACCGCGCTCGATCATAACCAGCGGAGGACTCGGCACCATGGGTTACGGCCTTCCTGCGGCAATCGGAGCGGCGTTCGGCGTCACCGATCGCCCGGTCGTGCTCTTCTGCGGAGACGGCGGATTCATGATGAACGTCCAGGAGCTTGTTACGGCCGTGTACTATAAAATACCGGTCAAGATCTTCCTTCTTAACAACAGTTTTCTCGGCATGGTCCGCCAGTGGCAGGAGCTCTTCCATCAGGAAAAATACTCCTTCACCGATCTTGGCGACAGCAATCCGGACTTCGTTAAGGTTGCCGAGGCGTTCGGATGCCGGGCGATGCGGGCTGAAAACCCGGATGAGGCTAAAAAAGCCATCAGCGAAGCCCTTGCGTGGAATGAAGGCCCGGTATTCGTAGAGTTCAAGGTTATCAAAAAAGATATGGTTTTCCCGATGGTCCCGGCAGGCGCCTCGATTTCCGACATGCTGCTCGACAGGTTAAACCCGAAAACAATGGTTTGAAATTGTACCCATGAAACACATTATATCCGTACTGGTCGAAAACAAGTTCGGCACCCTTAACCGGGTTGCCTCCATGTTCAGCGCCCGAGGTTTCAATCTGGCAAGTATCTCAATCGGCGAGACAGAAGACCCGGAAATCTCGCGCATGACTATCGTCACCCGTGGTGACGACCAGATCATCAGTCAGGTGCTCAAGCAACTGAACCGGTTAATCGATACCATAAAGGTTACCGACCTGACAAAACAGCCTCATGTCGAACGGGAGCTGCTGCTGATGACCATGAAACTCAGCAGGACAACGCAGCATGAGATTTTCGAACTGATCAATGTTTTTAAAGGAAAAGTCGTGGATATAAAACAAAAATCCATTACTATTGAGGTCATCGGTTCTCCGGATAAAATCAATACAACCATTGATATTTTCAGGCCGTACGGGATCAGGGAACTGGCCCGGTCCGGCGCTGTCGCCATTCACCGGGGTGAATCCTGATCATTATTTTTTACTTACAGTCAATCAAAACATCTTGAAGATATGAACGCTTATTATGAGCAGGATGCCGATCTCGGTTATCTGCAGGGAAAAAATATCGCCATACTCGGTTACGGCAGCCAGGGCCATGCACACGCCCTGAACCTCAAGGAGAGCGGTCTGAACGTCTGCGTGGGCCTGCGCCCCGACAGTTCCTCCTGTGACCGTGCCCGTGAAGCCGGACTGCAGGTCAATACCGTCGCCGAAGCCGTCAAATGGGCCGATATCGTCATGGTGCTCCTGCCCGATCAGTACCAGAAAGCCATCTACGAAACCGAAATCGCGCCGAACCTGCAACCGGGAAACACCCTTGCCTTTGCGCACGGCTTCAATATTCACTACAACCAGATCGTTCCGGATAAATCGGTAAACGTCATCATGATCGCCCCGAAAAGCCCTGGGCACCTGGTACGCCGCACCTACACGCAGGGCAACGGAGTTCCCTGCCTTATCGCCGTTCATCAGGACGCTACCGGCGAAGCCCGCCAGCAGGCGCTTGCCTGGGCGAAAGGCCTCGGCGGCACCAAAGCCGGCGTTATCGAAACCACGTTCAAAAACGAAACCGAAACCGACCTTTTCGGCGAACAGGCTGTTCTCTGCGGAGGCTCGGCCGAACTCATCAAAGCCGGATTCGAAACCCTTGTCGAAGCAGGATACCCTGAAGAACTCGCCTACTTCGAATGCATGCACGAGCTGAAACTCATCGTCGATCTCTACTATGAAGGCGGCCTCTCAAGAATGAACTTCTCGGTAAGCGATACCGCCGAATACGGCGGCATGACCCGCGGACCGCGCGTTATCACCCCCGCAGTGAAAGCCGAAATGAAAAAAATACTCGAAGAGGTTCAGGACGGACGTTTCGCCAAAGAGTTCATCGACGAATGCAACGGCGGTTACAAAAATCTGAACCGGCTCAGAGCTGAAAACAGCGGTCACGCAATTGAAAAAGTAGGCTCGAAACTGCGCGACATGATGAGCTGGCTGATCAAAAAATAATGCACCGGGAACAAAGCATGTATAAAATCGTATCCATACCGGGTGACGGGATCGGCCCGGAAGTTGTAGCCGGTGCTCTGGCCGTCATGAACCGGCTCGCCGAAAAACACGGATTTACCATCGCAATCGAGGAACATCCTTTCGGCGGTGCGTCCTACGACCTGCACGGAGAGATGCTGACCGAAGCGACGCTCGAAGCCTGCCGGAACTGCGATGCGGTGCTGCTCGGAGCCGTTGGCGGCCCCAAATGGGAAAGCCTTCCGCACGAACACAAACCGGAAGCTGCGCTGCTGAAAATCCGCAGGGAACTCGGCCTCTTCGCGAACCTCAGGCCGGCAAAAGTGTACGATGCGCTTATCGACGCATCTTCGCTCAAGGCCGATGTGGTCGGAGGTACCGACTTTGTCGTCTTCAGGGAACTGACCGGCGGCATCTATTTCGGCCAGCCGAGAGGCTACGACGAGAACAAAGGGTGGAACACAATGGTATATGAACGCTATGAGGTCGAGAGAATCGCCCGCATCGCGTTCGAGGCCGCACAGAAACGAGGCGGCAGGGTCACCTCGATCGACAAGGCGAACGTCCTCGAGGTATCGCAGCTGTGGAGAAACGTGGTGCATGAAGTCCACCGGGATTTCCCTGAGATCGAGCTGAGCGACATGTATGTCGATAATGCCGCCATGCAGATCGTCCGGAACCCGAAACAGTTTGACGTCATTGTAACGGGCAATCTGTTCGGCGACATCCTCAGCGACATTGCCGGCATGATCACCGGAAGCCTCGGCATGCTCCCATCGGCAAGCATCGGAAAATCGCATGCTCTCTACGAACCGATCCACGGCAGCGCACCGGATATTGCCGGGCAGAACAAGGCGAATCCGATAGCCACTATCGCGTCGGTCGCCATGATGTTCGAGCACAGTTTCTGCATGCCGGATGTCGCCAATGAGATTTATCAGGCAATCGAAACCACTCTCGCCGAAGGGCTGAGAACCGCCGATATCGCCAATGCGGGTCAGAGCGCCGTATCGACGACTGAAATGACTGCGGCAATCGTAAAGAATCTCGGCCAATAAACCGTTCACAATTCAAAACCTTTCCAGTACTGGGGGTTAAAGAAACCATGGCACAAACAATAACCCAGAAAATTCTCTCAAGAGCCGCTAACCGGAAATTTGTCGATGCCGGTGAAAACGTCTGGCTCAATGTCGACATCCTGCTTACTCATGACGTGTGCGGACCGCCGACCTTCGATATTTTCAAGCAGGAGTTCGGCCCGGATGCAAAAGTATGGGACCCCGAAAAGGTCGTGGTCCTGCCCGACCACTATATTTTTACAGCAAATGAGCATGCACACCGCAATATCGACCTGTTGAGACAGTTTGCATCGGAACAGAGTCTCCCCAACTACTACGATGTCGGCACCGACCGCTACAAAGGGGTCTGCCATGTAGCTCTTGCTGAAGAGGGATTCAATATTCCGGGTACGGTTCTGTTCGGTACGGACTCTCATACCTGTACCTCGGGAGCATTCGGCATGTTCGGCTCCGGAATCGGAAACACTGACGCAGCCTTCATTCTCGGCACAGGCAAGCTCTGGGAAAAGGTGCCTGAGTCCATGAAATTCATATTCGAAGGCGATATGCCGGAATATCTCTGCGCCAAGGATCTCATCCTGCAGATTCTCGGCGACATAGGCACCGACGGAGCAACCTACCGGGCAATGGAATTCGACGGCGAAGCGGTTTACTCCCTTCCGGTCGATGAGCGCATGACCCTGTGCAATATGGCTATCGAAGCAGGTGGCATGAACGGCATCATCGCGGCCGACGCCGTTACCGAAGCTTATGTAAAGGCACACAGCAGCAAACCCTACGAAATCTTCCAAAGCGATCCCGACGCCGACTATCACAGCGTTTACCGATATAACGTAAGGGAACTGGAACCGGTTGTGGCAAAACCGCACAGTCCGGACAACAGGGCTACCGTCAGAAGCATGCAGGGCACGAAAATCACCAAGTCCTATATCGGCTCCTGCACCGGAGGCAAACTGACCGATTTCATGCTTGCAGCGAAAATTCTTAAAGGCAAACAGGTTACCGTACCGACCAACATCGTTCCGGCAACCGTGCTTGTAGCCCGCGCCCTGGAATGTGAAACATGGGAAGGCGTTACACTGAAAAAGATTTTTGAAGATGCCGGATGCAGCATAGCCCTGCCCTCATGCGCAGCATGTCTCGGCGGGCCTGCAGATACCGTGGGACGCTCGGCCGATCAGGATGTTGTGGTCTCCACGACGAACCGCAACTTCCCGGGACGCATGGGAAGCAAGAAAGCCGAAGTCTATCTTGCCTCTCCGCTTACCGCTGCAGCATCTGCAGTTACCGGAAAACTAACCGATCCAAGGGAGTTCCTCTGAGAGGAGAAAAACGAATGAAACGTTAAGGAACAAGAGACATGGACACCATCATTCAGGGAAAAGCCTACGTATTAGGCAAAAATATCGACACCGATCAGATCATACCGGCCGAACATCTTGTCTACAGCCTTTCCGACCCTGAAGAGGTCAAGCTGTACGGCAAATATGCTCTTTCCGGCGTACCGCCGGAACAGGGCGGCCTCCCGCAGGGAAACATTCCTTTCGTTACCGAAGGAACCTTCCATTCGGACTACACCATTATCGTTGCAGGCCCGAACTTCGGCTGCGGTTCCTCGCGCGAACATGCCCCTTTTGCCCTGCAGGTAGCAGGAGCGAAGGCCATCGTCGCTGAATCGTATGCCAGAATTTTTTACCGCAACTGTGTAGACGGCGGCTTTGTTATACCTTACGAAACCTCCGTTCCGCTGACCGGAGTAATAAAAACCGGTGATGAGCTGAAAATCGATATCGAAGCAAACACCGTCACCAATCTTGAAACGAATATCACCTTTACGCTGAACCCGCTCGGCGATGTGTTCAGTATTGTCCGCGCCGGAGGAATTTTTGCCTATGCCAGGCAGGAAAACCTGATGGCTCAAAGCTGATGTTATCAACGACATGCCAATGGCAATAGAACTCTACGACACCACCCTGCGTGACGGCACGCAGGGTGAACATATCAACCTCTCCGTACAGGACAAACTGCTCATCACGGAAAAGCTCGACGAGTTCGGTATGGACTTCATCGAAGGCGGCTGGCCAAGCAGCAATCCAAAGGATGAAGAATTTTTCCTCAAAGCCCGGAAACTGACCCTCGACCGTTCGAAGCTCTGTTCATTCGGTTCTACGGCCCGGTTGCTGCAGAACATTGATAACGACCCGAACCTGCAGGGACTGCTGCACTCTGAAACTCCGGTCATTACGATTTTCGGAAAAACCTGGATCGCCCATACCTCCAAGGGACTTGGCATTTCGGAAGAAGAGAACGCGGAACTGATCTACCGTTCGGTATCGTTCCTCCATTCGCATGGACGCGAGGTATTTTTCGATGCGGAACATTTTTTCGACGGATTCAAGGACAACCCCCTGTTCGCCCTGAGAATGCTTAAAGCCGCTGCAGAGGGCGGAGCATCGCGTCTTGTGCTTTGCGACACCAACGGAGGCTCGCTTCCCCATGAAATAGACGCCATCGTGCGCAGGGTTCTCGCAGAAACCGGTATTCCGGTAGGCATTCACAGTCATAACGACGGCGATCTTGCCGTTGCGAACTCACTTGCGGCCGTCATTGCCGGAGCGACGCACATTCACGGCACCATCAACGGAATCGGGGAACGGTGCGGCAACGCGAACCTTATCAGCATCATCGCAAACATCATGCTGAAAATGGATCGTAACTTTACATTCGTCGAGCATCTTTCGCAGCTGACCTCGCTCTCGAAATTCGTTTACGAAATCCTGAACATGCCTCCAGACGGCAAAGCACCGTTCGTAGGTCGATCGGCCTTTGCCCATAAAGGCGGAATTCATGTGAGCGCCGTCATGAAGGACAGTTCGCTTTACGAACATATCGATCCGAAACTTGTCGGCAACCGCCAGAGAGTTCTTGTTTCGGAACTGGCCGGTCAAAGCAATATCCGTTACAAGGCGCAGGAACTCGGCATCGAGCTGCCCGAAAAAGGCGAACTGCTTAAAAACCTCGTGAACCACATCAAGGAACTCGAACACAAAGGATACCAGTTCGACGGCGCCGAAGCATCATTCGAGCTGATTCTGCATCGGGAACTCGGCAACTTCAACCCGTATTTCGAAGTTCGTGAATCGAAAGTTACCATCGAATCACGAAAAGGATCGAAAAATGTCGATCAGGCCGTGCTCAAAGTAGCTGTAGGCAACGAAATCGAACACATTGCCGCAGATGGCGACGGCCCGGTCAATGCCCTCGACAAAGCCCTCCGCAAAGCGCTGATCCGTTTTTATCCGCAGATAAAAACCATAAAACTGGTCGATTACAAGGTTCGGGTGCTTGAAGAAAAACGGGGCACCAGTGCTAAAGTACGGGTACTCATCGAAACCGGAAACGGACGCGATACCTGGGGAACCGTCGGCGTATCGACCAATATCATAGAGGCGAGCCTGCAGGCGCTCTGCGACAGCATGAACTACCATCTCTTCATACTGAAAGCCTCGATACCTTCAGGCGAGGAGCTCCTTCAGGACTGAATACCGAACCGATATTCTCTTTCCGTTCACTTCCCCTGCAACTGCACATCCGGGATGTACAGACATCCCGGATCGACGTTCATGGCAACAGGCGCGGCCGGTTCGGCCTTTTCAGGAAGATCGGGATAGAAACGCCACTCTTTGTTGACGATGCGAGCTTCATGACCGAAAGTGAAGTACGACCATGCCCACTGCATCAGCACGAAAAAGCGGTGCCGAACGCTGCTCAGATAATAGACATGCACGCCCACCCAGATCATCCAGGCAAAAAGGCCATGCAACCGAACGTTGCCTTTTTCCGCAATCGCCATCTTCTTGCCGATAGTGGCCATCTGTCCCTTGTCGCGATAACGGAACGGCTGCCGGACTTTTCCCTGTATTGACAGCAGAATATTTTTCCCGATAGTTCGTCCCTCCTGAAGGGCTACGGAGGCCATACCAGGCAATGTGCTTCCGTCTTCACGCGTAAAACAGGCCTGATCTCCTCCGGCAAAAACATCGCCGTACCCAGGCACACTGAGATCCTCTGTCACGAAAACCCTGCCGCTTCCATCGGTTTCAAAATCGGTTCCCTGCACGAGCCTGGCCGCCTTTACTCCGGCCGCCCAGAGAACCGTGCCGGCCTCGATCCGCTCTTTGCCGACCTGAACTCCTCCGGCATCGATGCCGCTCACAAGACTGCATGTCCAGACCTGCACTCCGAGTTTTTCAAGAGCGCGGGTCGCCCTTGCGGAAAGATCCGGCGAAAAAGTCTGCAGAATCCGGGGTGCGGAATGAACAATAAAAATCCTTGTCAGTTTCGGATCGATATTCCGGTAATATTTCGACAGATAGTACCTGCTCATTTCACCAATCGAACCGGCAAGCTCGACGCCTGTCGGACCGCCACCAACAACCACAAAAGTCAGCATTTTACGTTTTTCAGCCGCATCCTGTGTCCGCTCGGCCTTCTCATAGGCATCCATGACGCGCCTCCGGATTTCAGACGCCTGCGCTATGGTCTTCAAACCGGGCGCATGCTCCTCCCAGCCGTTATGGCCGAAATAGTGATGCTTTGCCCCACAGGCAAGCACCAGATAATCGTAAGTGATTTCACCGAAATCAGTAAACACCTTTTTTTCAAACGGGTCGATACGCTCAGCCACCCCTTTATAGACCGTAACATTTTTATACCGGGCAAGCATCATTCTCAGTGGATAAGCAATTTCACCGGCGTTGAGCGCGGCCATGGCTACCTGGTAGAGAAGGGGCTGAAAAAGATGAAAATTGTTTTTATCGAGAAGCGTAACCCTGACGTTCTTTCTGTTGCCGAGTTCCCGAACGACATTCAGGCCGGTAAATCCTCCTCCGACGACAACGACATGTTTCATGGCTGAAAACCGGATTGTAGTGATATCAGCAAAACACTATATGAGCATACAGTTATAATTTAAAAGGAAACGTGATTTTTCCTAAAATTATTTACACAATAAAATATAGTTCCTTAGTTTTTTAGGTATTTTAAAGAAATAAACCTGAAGGAAACAACCCTGTCAATACGGGTGACGAGGCAATATGAACGGATGTACTATATGAAGTATTCGAACGGTATCGCTGAAAAGGCATTTTCCGGAGAAGGTTAACTACATTTAAGTATAAAATTTTAAGATTAATTTTATTATTTCCCGTAATATTTTAAGTTTACTGATAATTCAACAATGTTTTTTCAACAGTCAAGAGAGCATTCGCTATGATCAGCCTGTTTGAACGTTATGAAGCCTGTCCTGACAGGTTTTTCGATGAGGTTCTCTTACCGGAAGGAAAACCGCGGGAACATTACGACAAGATGATTCACCGCTTCGGGCAGTTTTCTACCGAAGACATCAGAACCCGCCGGCAGGTTGTCAATGTCTTTTTTCGCAATCAGGGAATCACCTTTACGGTTTACGGCGTCGATGAGGGTATCGAAAGAATCTTTCCATTCGATCTCATTCCAAGAATCATTCCTTCTGATGAATGGCAGCGTATCGAGCGAGGACTCATTCAGCGGATCACAGCACTCAACGAGTTCCTGGCAGACATCTATTCGAATCAGAAAATCCTGAGAGACAAGGTCGTTCCGGCAGAACTGGTGTTGGGAAGCAAACATTTCATAAGGGAGTTTATCGGGGTCAAACCTCCGCTTGGCGTCTATATACATGTTACGGGAAGCGACATCATCCGTGACGCGCAGGGCAGATATATGGTGCTGGAGGACAATCTTCGCACACCAAGCGGCGTCTCCTATATGCTGCAGAACCGTCAGGCCCTGAAGCGGGCATTTCCGGTGCTCTTCGATCGATACAAGGTAAGACCCATCGACAACTACCCGCAGGAGCTGCTGCGCACCCTGCAGGAAATCAGCCCGACATCGAGACCCGAGCCCAACGTCGTTGTACTTACTCCGGGCATTTACAACTCCGCCTATTTCGAGCACAGTTTTCTTGCCCGGCAGATGGGCGTTGAACTTACCGAAGGTCGGGATCTTGTGATCAACAACAACAAGGTTTACACCCGCACCACAAAGGGACTGCAGCGTGTGGACGTCATCTACCGCCGAGTTGACGACGATTTTCTCGATCCGCTGGTTTTCCGACCCGACTCGAAGCTCGGAGTGGCCGGTCTCATCAACGCCTACCGCAAAGGAAACGTGGCGCTGGCCAACGCCATAGGAACCGGAGTGGCTGACGACAAGGTTATCTACAGTTTCGTACCGAAAATGATCCGGTACTATCTCAACGAAGATCCGATTCTTGATAATGTCGACACCTGGCTCGCCAACAATCCCAAGGATCTTAAATATATTCTCGAAAACCTCGACAAGCTTGTAGTCAAGTCCGCAAACGAATCAGGGGGATATGGCATGCTTGTCGGGCCGGAATCGACTCTGGAAGAACGCGAACGGTTCGCCGAAAAAATTGTCGCCGATCCACGTAACTATATTGCACAGCCGACCATATCGCTTTCAAGACACCCAAGCTTTTTCAACGATTGCGAACTCGCCGGCTGTCACATCGATCTCAGGCCTTACGTGCTGTATGGCAAAACACCGACCATCGTACCCGGCGGTTTAACCAGGGTTGCGCTCAAGCGGGGCTCTCTTGTCGTCAACTCATCTCAGGGAGGAGGAAGCAAGGATACCTGGGTAATCGATGAATAACAATAAAGATTGAAAAATCATGCTAAGCCGTGTTGCCGAATCGCTTTTCTGGATGAGCCGCTATGTCGAGCGGGCTGAAAACACCGCGAGATTTCTTGAGGTCAATTTCAACCTGTTGCTGGATCTGAACGATATTGCCATAGTCGATCATCCTAACTACTGGAACCCGCTTATTCGGGTCTCAGGAGATCCGGATAACTTCGTCGAGCATTATACGGAGTATAACGCCCATACGGTTACCGATTATCTGGTCTTTAACCGCCAGAACAGCAACTCCATCAACTCTTCAATCGGAATGGCCAGGGAGAATGCCCGAAGCATTATAGACAGCATATCGAGCGAAATGTGGGAGCAGATCAACAATCTCTACCATTTCCTGCAGAGCATGACTCCGCAGCAGGTTCACAACGATCCCTTCACGTTCTACAAAGAGATAAAGAACGCATCACACCTGTTTCAGGGGATCACCGACAATATCTTTTCGAGAACCGAAGGATGGGATTTCATCCAGATCGGAAAGTATCTTGAACGGGCCGATAACGCGGCAAGGCTCATCGACGTCAAATATCACATGCTTATGCCGAAAAACGGCGTTGAACATGATCCGGTGCTCGATTCGTTCGACACCATCCAGTGGATGGCTGTATTGAAAAGCTGCAGTGCACTTGAAGCCTTCAGAAAAGTCTTCCTGTCAAAAATCGATCCGGAAAACATTCTCGGGTTTCTGGTGCTTGACCGTACGTTTCCCCGCAGCATAGCCTTTTCAGTCTGTGCCGCCCAGGAAGCTCTGTGGAGGATTTCCGGGAGTTCCCGGCACCGCTACGCCAACAACGCTGATCGGCTGATCGGCAAAATGGAAGCGGAACTCAGTTACACCACCGTTGACGATATGTACAGAAAAGGACTCCATGACTTTCTTGTCGATATCGAACACGGACTCATCAGAATCGGAGAACAGATTCATCTGCTTTATTTTGCCTATCACACTCCGAAAATCGAACCTCATGATATATCCGAAGCACTCCCCTTCACCGGTATCGCCGGAGGCCGGGCCAACTGGAGCCAGTCGCAGCAGCAACAGCAATAACATACCGGCTCTGTTTATATAAGTGGGAAATCATCAAGAAATAAGTAGCTTAAGTAATGATACTCAAGGTTGAACATACGACACTTTTCGAATACGTCTCCCCTATATACGAAACAGCTACTGAAGTTCGTCTGGAGCCGGCAAGCAACGGCATAAATACCCTGCAGCGCTGTGTCAATTTCAACCTCCTGCTCAATCCCGAAGCCACCATTTTCGAATACACCGACTTTTACGGAAACAAGGTTCATCACTTCAATATTCTGCAAAGCCATAAACGGGTGGAAATCACCGCGACATCCGTTGTTGAAACCGTTCCCGGATCTGAGGGAATTGAGGAACAGAACGAGATTTACCTTATGGATTTCTGCTGCGAAAGCCGCTACGTACATTTCGATACGGCTATCCGCAATGTTGCGGAACCCTTCAGGGGCATGAAAAACCTCTATCAGCAGGCACTCGATATCTGCCGTCACATCAACGCCACTTTCCGCTATGAACCCGGAGTAACCGACGTACACAGCACAAGTGCCGTCGTCATGGCCCTCGGTCGGGGAGTCTGTCAGGATTTTGCCCATATCATGATTGCGGTCTGCCGCAACCTCGGCATTCCGGCCCGCTACGTCAGCGGCTATCTTTACGGAGGCACGAGCACTCCGGACGGGCGTGACGAAGCAAGCCATGCCTGGTGTGAAATCTACTGCGGTCCGGGCAAAGGATGGATCGGTTTCGATCCGACCCACAGCACCCTGCTGGTCGATGAACGATACATCAAAATCGGTTCAGGTCGCGACTACGACGACGTTCCACCGGTAAGAGGCACCTACAAGGGCACCTCTTCCGAAAAACTCAGCGTTGCCGTCCGGGTCAGCTCGCTCGAGCCCACGGCAGCCGTCTATCAATTCTCTCCGGTCTGATTCCCTGCGGGAATGTTCCCCTGAATCCACAGCCATACCACTTTCGCTGCACAATCCTCTTTTCTTCCCTTCTCCCTTCAAGAACATGCGGTACATCGCTAAAAACTGAATGGCGCGGCCTGATCCATAACAATATTCAGACCGGCTCGTCTGTCGCGCCTGATCGTCAGGAAGCACTCCGCAAAGAAAAGGCATTCGGGTTATTTCCTCAACATTCCTTATTATTTAATAACGAAGTGCCAGTAAGTACCCTGCCGAAACTGATATCAACAATCACTAAACGGAGTGTATCATGTCTCTTCTATGGTTTCTGCTTATCGGACTTGCCGCCGGATGGCTTGCAGGCCAAATCATGAAAGGCGGAGGATCCGGCCTCCTGGGCGACCTGGTCGTAGGTGTGATCGGAGCGCTGCTCGGAGGCTTTCTCTTCGGACTGCTTGGCATCTACACCGGTGGACTTCTCGGCAGCCTCATTACCGCAACCATCGGAGCTATCGTGCTGATAGCCCTGCTTCGCCTGATAAGGCGCTAACGATCGGATACCGGAAGGCGTCCGTCACCCGAACACCTTCCGGTACTCCACACGCATACGTTCGTCAGCGGAAGTAACGACGATGAGAAGCGAGCCCCGATCTGCCAACTCCTGCTCGACAGCTCGATATCTTGATGGCGAGATAGCTTGACAGCTTAACACATAAAGCATAACACATAACACAATCTTCCCCCGCCCACCGCAAACGGCTCACGGCACACATTCTTCAACCACATTCTTCAACCACATTTCTTCAACCCACGAAATGTCACAACAATAAGGAGCGTCCCGTAAAACATTCCTGTCCTCCACCCCGATAATACTGTCTCTGACCATTGCCAGCAAAAATGTCGGCAACGATCCTGTTGACTCCAGGAATATTGCGAATGCAAGCAAGTTGGTTTACGTAGTCATCTGCGCCACTTAGGCACCCTCCTGTTCCAACAACCGCGTAAACCGTTCGAGACGGTTGACCATATAAAACGGCAGGTTGATGAGGCTGAAGTTTTTTTCCTTCTGACTTATTTTTGCAGTCAGTTCCTGAATGGATGGTTTTGATGAACTTATCCGGAATGCGGTATCAGCCTGTTTTTTGATGATATAGGCGTGAATCGACTTGATGGAACTGCCTTTTGCGGATTTCACCTCGACGGGATAGATGGTACTGCCTTGTTCGAAGAGGTAATCGATTTCGGCCTGACTTTCGGATTTCGGGGGCTGCCAGTAATAGAGTTCCGGATTGAGGTAACCTGGCTTGGAACAGAGCAACTGCTGGCCGACGAACTGCTCGGCGACAATCCCTCGATTCGCAAGCTCCAACGGCATGCTGAGGATGCTTTGCACAGGAACTCCCTGGACTGCAAGCAACAAACCCACATCGACAAAAAGTAATTTGCTGATTCTTGTTTTGACGTCGCTGCCGAGCGGAATGGTATCCGCATTGGAGTGCTGCACCCTGTAAAAAAGACGCGCTTCGAGAAACTGTTCAAGAGCTGCCTTCAGTTGCCGACCGTCTCCACTGGTCCCGAGTGCTATTTCATTTGCCTGCTTTGCTGAAAACTGCTGGCCAACCTGCCCGATAAGTCCTGTAAAGAAATTGTTCAGCTTCAGAGCGTCACTTCGTCCGACATATTTTGCGAAGTCATCCTTGTAGGTCTGCACCAGTGCTGACTGATCCCGAAGGATTGCTTCATGATGAAAATCAGATGTAATCGCAGTCTGGACAGAGTAAGGCATTCCGCCGGTGAGAATATAGCGGCGTACCTGTGAAAGCATCTCTTCATGCACCTTGTCCGGAATCATGTGCATGGTTTCCGGCGTCATCATACCGATAATATCGAGGGCTTTCGATGCATCTGTCGCTGCGAGAAACTCCTCGAAGCTCAGTGGCCCCATAAAATAGTGCTCGATCCGGCCTACCGGTACAGGGAGTTTTTCGTTATGCAAGACCTGGTCAAGAAGCGATCCGGTCAGGACCACGGCAAGTCGAGGCATCTCTTCCCTGAAATACCGAAGGCACGCATACGCTGAAGGAGTTGCCTGAGCTTCATCGAGAAACAGAATCGTATTACTCTCCGGAGTGATTTGTCGACCGGTGATAAACGAAAAATTGAGCAGGAGTTCATTCAGGTTATAGCTCCTGAACAGTGGTTCAAGAGTGATGTGCTTTTCGAGATTGATTTCTGCGAGCGGAACATCGAGATCAGCCGCCGCCTGCCGAACGCTTGTTGTCTTTCCAACCTGACGGGCACCGCGAATGACTAATGGCTTCCGGTCTTTTCGCTGATACCAGACGGTTATATCCCGGATAGCTGATCGGTTAAACATGCTGAATTTGGGTTGTCAGGAGTGAAAAAGGGGATTCTTCCGTAAATATACCATTATCATACATAATTACGCATGATAATGTGCTACTTTTATGCATTACGCATTATTGCTTTTGCAATGACCTGCCTGCATGAAAAACCCTTTGATCTCGCCCCGCTCGATCTTCCGCTCCCACGAAATGTCACAGTAATAAGAAGCATCACTGAGACCATGCACCCATCATCGCCTGAGCGGAACTCTTTGCCGGTCGGTAGCGACTTCGCCGTTCTCATATGTCACCCGGATTTCTCCGGCTTTTCAGCATAAGACAGAATATAGTCCAGGCCGGCATAGACGCGCTCCGCAGACTGACTCAATGCTGATTTTGCAAGCATCCTTGCAACCGGAGGCAGCTTCCTTACAAACGTCTGATCTCTTGACAGATACTCATGAAGAGGCCGGTAGACATCGTCGCGTATTGATTTGATGTCGATACTGACGAATCCGGCGCTCAGGAGCTTGCTGGTGTATGAGGGAATCAGATAGTAGTTTTCCTGCGGAATATTGAACTTACCGGCCACAAGACTCCATGAAATCCATTGCTCCATCCGCCTGAAAGGATTACCGGAGTCTTTGGTCAGGATAATGTCGGCCGTCACCAGCCTTCCACCCGGTCGCAACACCCGATACGCCTCCCTGAAAAAATCCTCGCGGCTCCTGTAGTGAAAAGCGCTTTCCAGAGAAACAACCAGATCGATGGATTCATCTGCAATCGGCATCGCTGTTGCCGAACCTTCCCTCAAATCGATCATATTGCGGAGCCCTGCATCCGCAACATGTATCCGGGCCAGTTCAACCTGAGACCTTGTGATATTAAGACCGATGATTTTTTCAGGTTTCATGGTCGTGGCCCAGAGGATATCCTGGTCGCCAAAACCATACCCGCAATCCAGCACCACATCACCTGAAGCCATACCGCCCCGTTCCGCCACCAGAAGGGCAAGCGCTTCACTGGCCTCATCAATGGTATCGGCATGCCGCCAGTAGCCAAGATTCAGATACAGCCTGTGCTCGGTAAGAGCGGTAGTACCAATCAGATCATAGACTTCAGTCGTCTCCAATCCGTGGAACGGATTGAGAAGCCAGTTGAGATATGCAAAAAACCCACCCGGGGTGTTGTCTGACATGCTTTTTATTCTTTTCCGATTACAAGGTCGATGACGCTCGGGATAGCTCATTATCCCGGCAGTTGCTCGAGAAAACGCCTGCGCAACTCTTCGGTCGGCAACATGCATTCCTCTTTTTTCCCGAATATCTGATACCTGAATTTCCGGAGAAAATGTAACCATGGTCGCCACAAATCAATGAAATAAAGAGGGTTATGTGCATATAACCCTCTTTATTTTGCCTTAAACATAGTCGCATTAGTAACTATAACAAAAAGAGGCACCCATCGCTTTTCTATAGTAGGACATACCAATTCGATCTTAATCCAAAAACTGGCAGTTGTTTTTATCGGCGAAGCCAGAGAAAACCAACTGCCAATTTCCTTTCGTGCAAATTCGTGTAATTCGTGGGCAACTCCCCCGAGGCACGGCATACCCCTTGCGATAGCTCATTATCCCGGAAGTTGCTCGAGAAAACGCCTGCGCAACTCTTCGGACGGCAACATGCACTCCTCTTTTTTCCCGAACAGCTGATACCGGTTCTGCGCTATCAGATCGTATAGCATATCCCGCAGGGGTTCGGGAACCGCCTGGAATACGGCGAGCAGATTCCACGGCATGTCGAGTCCGGAGGCGATTTCAATGGCTGCGGCACTACGGGTGAAGGCGCGCTCACCCCTGACAAGAACAACGGTGTCAAGTCGCGAAGTGTTGATACCGAAATGGCTGAGTAACGAAGCTCCAAGAGGAGACTGGGCCGGCGTGAAAGAGAACTGCCCGGCGGTATCGTGCTCAAAAATAAAATTCACCGAAAATTCGCACAGATTGCAGACACCGTCAAAAATGACAATGTTTTCAGGAAGAGCGGCAAAGGACTTATGCATCCGGTTTCAAGATAACGTTCACGATTGCATTGATGGCTTCCTGACAGGGTACGTCGCAACATGCATCCACCGAGCCCATCAAGACCGGAGTTCCGGATAGCTGATGTTCAGGTTTTCAGGAAGCTGACTGAGGCCAAAACAACCCGAAAACCGATGAAGAAGTTCCTTATGCCGGGGTTGTCGGGGTAGCGATCAACACATCGCAGATACAAGGTATCGCTCAATCAGGAGCTCCGGTGCAGCGCACGGAAATCCTTGTCATCATCGTACCGATTCTCATGCCAATCCGTGTCATCAAGTCTTTCTGTTTATACAGCCAACCGCTCACAGTCCACAGCCCACAATCTTGACATGATGCACCTTCTCCCGACGTATCCAGTCTCGTACCTCGCGGAATTGTTCACGCCCCTTTCTCGTTGAGTTCTGCGAATATGCTCGTCATCAAGTCCCCCGAAACAAAAAAAACGCATTACACGCATTACAATATTTCACTATTATTGTATAATACGTTATACGATCTTACAATATAACACGCGAGAAACACATGGAACGATTTCAACAGGAGCAGTTGCGGCTGATCGAGTCGGTAAGCGCTAAAAAGCGGTACCTCCATGACCTGATCGACTGGAATGAGCGCTGCATCGGCATCCTTGGCGCACGCGGAACCGGCAAAACTACCATGATGCTCCAGCATGTCAGGGACCGATACGGCAATTCGGAAAAAGCCCTGTATGTCTCGGTTGACAGTCCATATTTTCTTGCTCACAATCTCTTTGAAGTTGCAAGGGAATTTCATGAACTTGGCGGCGAGCTCCTGCTGCTCGATGAAATCCACAAATATCCCGACTGGGCGAGTCACATCAAATCGATGTACGACTCCCTCCCGGAGCTGCGTATTGTTTTTTCAGGATCC